>Ga0326597_10000141_pt1 | contig 129958 bp, 119 predicted proteins | sample RVTome_12_FD_203789 | JGI IMG/M metagenome (GOLD analysis project Ga0326597, IMG submission 203789) | Soil microbial communities from uranium-contaminated site in the Upper Colorado River Basin, Wyoming, United States - RVT100D185 | ecosystem: Environmental > Terrestrial > Soil > Contaminated... | reverse complement strand
CCAGGCGTCCCGCATCCACCCACGAGCAGCCCAACGCCAGCCGGTAGACGATCCCGGCGAAACAGACCTTGTCGGCGATGCGAGGCCGATGGCAACCCAGCGGATGATCGTCGACCGGTCGGCGGGGTAGCAGGGCTTCGACCGCGGCCCAGACCGCCTCGATGATCCGTGGCTGCAGTGCCCGCACGCCGTCTCCACCGCTGCCGTAAGCGTGACGCTTCCGGCAACGTAAGTATGCTCGACCATCGACCGGAGGTGTGGGATGTCGCCCCCAACTGCACGCGGGAACACCACCGTGGACATCGACGTGCGTCGCCGCCAACTCACCGACCAGATCGCCGCGCTGGGCCCCACCCTGCCGGGCAGCCTGGTCACCCGCACCAGCCGCTGCGGCAACCGTGGGTGTCGTTGCCAGACCGACCCCGACCACCGGCACGGCCCCTACTGGACCTGGACCCGAAGTGTGGGCGGCAAGACCATCACCCGAGCGCTCTCCGACGAGCAAGCCGACCGCTACCGGCCCTGGTTCGACAACGCCCGGCGGCTCCGCAAGCTCGTAGATGCGCTCAAACAGCTCGCGCTTGAACAAGCGGAAACCGACCACCGATGGCCAAGCAGCTGACCCGAAGATCAACACCTACTGGCGCGGCCTCTAAGTCCAAGCGATGTGAGTAGGTCCGATATATGGGACGAATCCACATCGGTTGGACGAATCCACATCGGGTTGGGTGAGGGGGTACGGTCTCTGCCGTTGTGATGCGTTCCTGGTCCGTTGGCCGACCGGCTGGTGATCCAGGGGCGTGACACCCGGGGAGCTCGGGACAGCCGGGCTGAGAGGGTGGCCACCGCGCCACCGACCCGTGGAACCTGAGCTGGGTAATGCCAGCGGAGGGAGGTGCTGCATGCCGGTCGTGGTCCTCACCGGGGGCGATCCTGTCGTCCCTGGTCTGCGCCACCATCTGCCCACCGACGCACAGGTCGTCGCGGCGGACTCCGGCCTGCATCTCGCCGACGTGCTCGGGCTGACCGTCGACGTGGTCGTCGGGGACTTCGATTCCGTGTCACCACGGCGCCTGGCCAAGGCCGAGGCCGCCGGTGCGAGGATCGAACGCCACCCGGCGGCCAAGGACGCCACCGACCTGGAACTGGCGTTGAGCGCGGCAATGCGGTTCGCGCCTGACCGGATCCTCGTCGTCGGTGGCCACGGCGGACGCCTCGACCACTTCCTTGGGAATGCGCTGCTGCTCGCCTCGGACGCCTATGCGGACATGCGCATCGACGCGTTCATGGGCGATGCCCACGTGCACGTCGTCCGCACCGACACCGAGCTCGCCGGCGACCCCGGCGAACTCGTGTCCCTGCTCCCGGTCCACGGCCCGGCGCGCGGGGTCACCGCCACCGGGCTGGTGTACCCGCTCGACGGTGAGGACCTGCCCTCCGGCTCGACCCGCGGTGTCAGCAACGAGTTCGTGTCCACGACCGCGCACGTGTCCCTGACCGCCGGTGTCCTGCTGGCGGTCGCACCGGGCGCGCTCGGGACCGCAGACGTCCACCGCCCACGAGCACCCGGAGCAGACTCATGATCCCCCGACCCCTGACCACCACCATGGCCGCCGCGGCCGCGTTGGCGATGTTCGCCGCTGCCTGCGGCGGCAACGGCAGCGGCGAAACCGACGCCGGCACGACCGACCCGACGTCCAGCCAACCCGCGACCACGAGCGAGGCCGCCCCCGACCTCGAGGGCAGCAATGTCACCCTGCTGACCCACGACTCGTTCAACGCCTCCGACGACGTTCTCGCCGCCTTCGAGGACGAGACCGGGATGACGCTGGAGATCCTGCGCTCCGGTGACGCCGGCTCGATGGTCAATCAGGCCATCCTGTCGGCGGGCAACCCGCAGGCCGACGTGCTGTTCGGGATCGACAACACGTTCCTGTCCCGGGCGCTCGAAGCCGACCTGTTCGAGGCCTACGAGCCAGCCGCGGCCGCCGACCTCGACCAGTCGCTGGTGCTCGACGACCAGTATCGGGTCACCCCGATCGACACCGGCGACGTGTGCCTCAACTACGACGTCGCGGCGTTCGACGAACTGCAGGTCGACCCGCCGGCAACGCTCGAGGACCTCACCGACCCGGCCTACGCCGGCAAGCTCGTGGTCGAGAACCCGGCGACTTCGTCGCCTGGCCTGGCGTTCCTGTTGGCCACCATCGCCACCTTCGGTGACGGCGGTTGGCAGGAGTTCTGGGAGGACCTCCGTGTGAACGACGTCGCCGTGTCGGCCGGGTGGGAGGACGCCTACTACGGGCAGTTCTCCGGCGGCGCAGGCGAGGGTGACCGGCCGCTCGTGGTGTCATATGCGTCCAGTCCGCCAGCCGAGGTGTTCTTCGCCGACCCGCAGCCCGAGCAGGCACCGACCGGCGTGATCGCCGCGTCCTGCTTCCGTCAGATCGAATTCGCCGGCGTCCTCGCCGGGACCGACAACCGCGCCGGAGCCGAGGCGCTGATCGACTTTCTGCTGTCGCTCGAGTTCCAGGAGGACATCCCGCTCAACATGTTCGTGTTCCCGGCCAGGACCGATGCGACTCTGCCGGACGTCTTCGTCGAGCACGCCGTCGTCGTCGACGAACCGATCGCGATGGACCCGGCCGACATCCACGCGAACCGCGAGGCCTGGATCGACGAGTGGACCCAGATCGTGATCCGGTGAGGGTTGCCCGACCTTGAGCGCCATCTCCGTCAGACACCGCCGCGGGGTCCACGACCCACCCCGCGGGCCCCGCCTGGCGATCGCCGCCGTGCCGGTCGTGTTCCTCGCCGTCCTGTTCGTCTACCCGGTCGTGTCGATCACCGGGATGGGACTGCTCGGGCTCGGCGCAGGGACCCGCATCACGACCTTCGCCGAGATCGTCGGCGACGCCGGCATCTGGGGGATCGTCTGGTTCACCGTCTGGCAGGCGGTGGCGTCGACCGTACTGACCGTCGTGCTCGGGATCCCGGGCGCCTACGTCCTGAGCCGGCTGCGGTTCCCCGGTCGCCGCGTCGTCCGGGCGGTGGCGACGGTCCCGTTCGTGATGCCGACGGTCGTGGTAGCTGCGGCCTTCACGGGACTGCTCGGAAGCCGTGGGCCGCTGCGCGACGTGCTCGACGCGGTAGGTGTGCCTGGAGGGAGGTTGACCGGGACGATCTGGGCGGTGCTGATCGCCCATGCGTTCTTCAACTACGCCGTCGTGCTCAGGACGGTCGGCGGCCTGTGGGAGCACCTCGACCCGAGGCTCGAGGAGGCGGCGCGTACGCTCGGAGCACGCGGCCTGACCGTGTTCCGCGAGGTCACCTGGCCGCTGCTGCGCCCCGCCGTCGCGTCCGCCGCGGCCATCGTCTTCCTGTTCACGTTCACGTCGTTCGGTGTGGTCCTGCTGCTCGGGGCGCCCCGCCTGGCCACCATCGAGGTCGAGATCTTTCGCTCGACCACGCAACTGCTCGACCTGCGGACCGCCGCCGTGCTGTCGCTGCTGCAGTTGGCCGGGGTGCTCGCCGCACTCGGCGCATACGCCCGACTGCGACGACGGCGGACGGGGCGGCAGCGGCTGACCTCGACGCGGATCGTGCAGCGACCGCCCCGTACGCCCGCGCAGTGGTGGATGCTCGCGGGCAACCTCGCCGTCATGGCCGTCCTGCTCGGGGTGCCGTTGCTGGCCCTCGTCGAGCGGTCGCTCGCGACCGACGCCGGCTACTCGCTGCAGTGGTACCGATCGCTGACCGACGACGGCGGGCGCGGCGGCATCCTGTTCGTGTCACCGCTGACCGCGGTGTTGACCTCGCTGCGGTACGCCGTCGTCGCCACCATGATCGCTGTGGTCGTCGGAGGGTGCGCCGCCGTGACCGTGACGGCGGGGCGCAACCGGTGGCTGGACACGCTGCTGATGCTGCCGCTGGGGACCTCGGCGGTGACGGTCGGGTTCGGGTTCCTGGTCGCGCTCGATTCGCCGCCACTCGACCTGCGCAACTCGCTGCTGCTGGTTCCGCTCGCCCAGGCGCTGGTCGCCGTGCCGTTCGTGGTGCGGCTGCTCGTACCGGTCGTCGAGGCCATTGACCCTCGACTGCGCGAGGCCGCAGCCGTGCTCGGCGCCAGACCAGGACGGGTGTTCCGCGAGGTCGACCTGCCCATCGTCGGGCGCGGACTGCTCGCCGCGGCCGGGTTCGCGTTCGCCGTGTCGCTCGGCGAGTTCGGCGCGACCGTCTTCCTGGCCCAACCGAGCCGTCCGACCGTGCCGGTGGCGATCTACCGGCTGCTCGGCCAGCCCGGAGCGGCCAGCCTCGGCCGAGCCATGGCGATGAGTACGGTGCTGATGATCCTGACCACGGCGGCGATCCTGACCATCGAGCGGCTGCGGGTCCGCGGGGTCGGGGAGTTCTGATGGCCACCACCGCGCATGGCTCCGCCGACGCCACCGGCAGCGACCCCGCACGGCTCGAGGTCCGCAACCTCGTCGTCACGTATGGTGCCACGGTCGCCGTGGACGGCATCGACCTCGCAGTGCTTGCCGACGAGGTCGTCGTCCTGCTCGGGCCATCGGGATGCGGCAAGTCCAGCGTGCTACGGGCCATCGCCGGGCTCGAGCCGTACGGCGGCCGGGTGCTGCTGGACGGCGAGGACGTCGGCGGGCTGCGACCGGACCAGCGCCGCATCGGCCTGATGTTCCAGGATCACGCGCTGTTCCCCCACCGCGACGTGGCCGGCAACGTCGGGTTCGGGCCACGCATGCTCGGGTGGGAGCGCGAACGGATCGAGGCCCGCGTCCACGAGATCCTCGCCCTCGTCGGCCTCGGCGGGCTCGAGCGCCGCCACGTCGACGAACTGTCCGGCGGTCAGCGCCAGCGGGTCGCGCTGGCCCGTGCGCTGGCACCGGGACCTCGCCTGCTGATGCTGGACGAACCGCTGGGATCCATCGACCGCGTGCTGCGTGATCAGCTGCTGCAGGATCTGCCCGACGTGTTCGCCCAGGCAGGCACGGCGGTGCTGTACGTCACCCACGACCACGACGAGGCCCGTGCCCTGAGCGACCGGGTGGCGGTCATGAACGAGGGCCGGATCGAGCAGATCGACACCGTCGACGCGCTGTGGTCGAACCCCACGACCGACTTCGTCGCGAGGTTCCTCGGCGTCTGACCACCCTGCAAATGGGTCATTTCCGTCGCATGCGCGGGTTTCTCGACATTCGCTGCGCGACGGGAGCCTCAGACGATGCCGAGCACCTCGGACAGGGCGACCTGCAACTTCGCCGAGGTGAACGGTTTGGCGATTCCACGGACACCGAGGTCCTGGGCCATCTTCAGGACGTCGTCGGGAGGAAGCGCCGACAGCAGGTAGACGTGCGGAGGCTCGATCCCCTCGAGGCGCAACTCGGCCACGAAGTCCGGTCCGGTCCGATCCGGCATCGACACGTCGACAATCAAGGCGTCGACGTCACCGCCCCGTAGCGCCTGCTTGGCCTGCTCCAGGTCGCTGGTGGACTGCACCGACTGTCCCAGGTTCTGGAGGATGGCCCGCAGCAGGTACAGGACGTCCTCGTCGTCGTCCACGACCAGAAAGCGTCTCACATCGTTCCTTGTCCCCCCGAGCGATTCCCGTGGATGGCCATGGCCGCTCCGACGATCACATGCACACTCAACCCGACAATTCGGGCATTGACAAGTCGAGCATTCCGAGTGGTCGGCGACGACCCCCACGGACGAGGACCTTGCCGGCACGACATGGCCTTGCCGGCAAGGTCGCCAGCCGCGAGGTCGCCGTGACGGTGCTGTTGTGGGTCATTGCGCTGCTGATCCTGGTGGTCGTCGGGCTCGAGGTCTGGCTGCGGCGTGTTCTGATCCCGCGGCTCGCCCGCCTGGCGTCCGAGGGACTCGGCACCGAGGTCGGACTGCACACCGACCCCGGCCTGCACGCCGTCGCGGTGCTCCGCCGCCACGTCCCCTACCTGCATCTGCACGCCACCGACGTGCCGGTCGCGCAGGGTCGTGGGCGGATCATGGTCCTGAAGGTCGACCTACACGGCATCCGCCTCCACGGGTCGTGGACCCGGCTGCGACCTACCTTCGAACGAGCCCGATTCCATGCCCACCTGCGCTGGGAGGACGTCAAATTGGTCGTCCCGCTGCCTGCCTACCTCATCGATGTCCACGTCGGACGGGATGGGTTACGGCTGACGACCCTGGCCGGCGTCGCGATCGACGCCCACATCGACCTGCATCCGGGCAAAGTCAGCGTGCGGCCGACCGGGACGGTCCTGCGCCTGCTGCCGACCCAGAACGTGGTCATCGACCTGCCGAAACTGCCGCTCGGGGCATCCATCGACACGATGACACTCGGTGACGGGACGGTCGACCTCGAAGGACCGCTCGACCCCGACGCCCTGACTGCGGCGACCGCCCGCTGAGCGCGGCCATTCGGAGTGGGTGTTGGTTGCAGGAGATCACGGACACTGCGTCGAAATGAATACCTGAAATGAATACCCTCCGGTATCCGACATCTTCCTCTCAAGGACAACCGATGCGCCGCATCATCGTCGTGCTCACGAGCCTCGCCGTCATGAGCGTGCTCGTCACCACCGTCTCGCCTGCGGCGGTCGCGGCCGACGACGGGGCGTTCTCGGCCACGATCCGCCGGACCGGCAACGGCATCCCGCACGTCCTCGCCGACAACTACGGGGGCATGGGCTTCGGCATCGGCTACGCGTTCGCGCAGGACAACATCTGCACCGCAGCGGACTTCTACGTCACCGTCAACGGCGAACGGTCGAAGTACTTCGGACCTGACGCCGGCTGGCAGTTCCGCGGCAACGGGTCGTCGGTCAACAACCGCAACTCGGACTTCTTCTACACGGCGATCAACGAGTCCGGCGTGATCGAAGCACTGCTCGCCGAGCCCCCGCCGAGCGGTCCGCTGCCCGGCGTGTTCGAGGGCGTGAGCGGATACGTCGCCGGCTACAACCAGTACCTCGAGGACGCCGGCGGCCCCGGCGGCATCAGCGACCCGCGCTGCAAGGGGCAGCCGTGGGTGCGACCCATCACCGAGATGGACGCTTACCGCCGCTTCTTCCAGTTGGCGTCGCTGGCATCGGCCGGCGTCGCGATCAACGAGATCGGGGGCGCCCAGCCGCCGACACCGGACACCGGCGGCCTCGGCGCGTTCGGTTCCTTCGCGTCCGAGCAGGCCTTGCTCGACGCCCAGGGCCAATTGCTGCAGCAGTTGCCTGGTCGCCTGTCCGAGGCCATCGGCATCGGCTCCAACGCCTACGGCCTGGGCGGCGAGGCGACCGCCAACGGCAAGGGCATGGTGCTCGGCAACCCGCACTTCCCCTGGCACGGCGGCGAGCGGCTGTACCAGATGCACCTGACGATCCCCGGCGTGCTGGACGTATCCGGTGCCGCGCTGTACGGCGTCCCACTCGTGCTGATCGGCCACACCGACGGGGTCGCGTGGTCCCACACCGTGTCGACCGCCTACCGCTTCACCCCGTTCGAACTGACGCTGGTTCCTGGCTCACCGACCACCTACCTGGTGGACGGCCAGCCCGTGGAGATGGAGCGCCAGGAGGTGACGATCGAGGTCGCCGACGGGGACGGCAACGTCACCGAGGAATCCCGCACGCTGTACCAGACGATCTACGGCCCCATGCTGACCGGCATCCTCGGACTGCCGCTGTTCCCGTGGACGCCCGCCCGGGGATTCGCGCTCGGTGACGCGAACGTGCACCTGCGTTACCTCAACCAGTTCTTCACGTGGAACCACGCCCAGTCCACCGACGAGATGTACGAGCTGCAGAAGGAATACCTCGGCATCCCGTGGGTGAACACGATCGCCGCCGACAGCGCGGGCAAGGCCTACTACGCGGACATCTCGGTGGTACCCAACGTGCCTGACAGCAAGACGCAGGTGTGCAACACCGAGGTCGGGTTCGTAGCGTCCGCCGCCCTCGGGCTGCCGGTGCTCGACGGCGCCCGCAGTGACTGCAACTGGGACACCGACGAGGATGCGCCGGCGCCGGGCATCTTCGGGCCAAGCAACCTGCCGCACCTGTTCCGCGACGACTACGTCACCAACGGCAACGACAGCTACTGGCTGTCCAACCCCAACGAACCGCTCGAGGGCTTCGCCCGGATCATCGGCAACGAGCGCACCGAGCGGACGCTTCGTACCCGGCTCGGGCTCGTGATGGTGGAGGAGCGCCTGGCCGGCGACGACGAGTACACCGACGAGCACCCTGACCGGTTCACCCAGGACATCCTCCAGGACGTCGTCTTCAACAACCGCCAGTACGCAGGCGAGTTGACCAGGGACGACCTCGTCGCGCTCTGCGAGTCGTTGGGCGGGAACACACTGTCGTCGAGCGGTCCCGTGTCCACCGAGGGTGCCTGCGAGGCACTGGCCAACTGGGACGGCCGCGACAACCTCGACAGCAACGGGGCGATCCTGTTCCGGCGGTTCTGGAGCAACATCGCCGGCACCCCGGTCGCGGTTGGCCTGCCGACCGGCGCAGATGCCGACGGCCCATGGCGGACCCCCTTCGACCCCGAGGACCCGGTCAACACCCCGAACACCCTGAACACCGAGGACCCGCGTGTCGCAAACGCGCTGGGCGACGCCATCAACGACCTGAGCGGCGCCGGAATCCCACTGGACGCCCCACTGCGGGGTTGGCAGTACGAGGACCGCGGCGACGGCGAGCAGATCCCGATCCACGGTGGCCCTGGCGGGGTGGGCGTGTTCAACGCGATCAATGTGGGGTGGGACGGGGACGCATCCGACGGCGACGCCGGCTACCCCGACGTCGCCCACGGCTCGTCGTTCGTGATGGCCGCCCACTTCGTGGATCCTGCGACCAACAACGGGTGCCCGGTGGACGCCGACGCGATCGTCACCTACTCGCAGTCCGAGGACATCACGTCGGCCTGGTTCAAGGACCAGACGAAGATGTACTCGGTCAAGGAGTGGAACCCGATGCACTTCTGCGAGTCCGAGATCCTCGCCGACCCGGCGCTCCAGGTGCTCGAGGTGTCCACCGACGGTCCGGCCGCCGCACCCGACGCCCCGGCCGCCGCGCCCGACGACGCGCCGATGCCGACGACCGGCGCTGGCGCCGTGACACTGGCGTTGATCGCCATGGCCGGAGCGGGGCTCACCCGCCGCCGCGCGTCCCGGTAGCGTCGACCGATGGCTGCTCCCTTCGTCTACGACCAGACATTCGCGTTCGACGTCTGCGCGAACACGCTGTGGAACGCGGTCACCGACACGGGTCGCTATCAACAGTGGTGGCCGTGGCTGGTCGGCTTCGACCTCTCGGCCCTGGTGACCGGTGAACGCGCCTGGTGCGAGATCCAGGCACCGTTGCCGTACCGCCTGCGCTTCGAGGTCGACCTCCAGAAGGTCACCGCCCCCCGCACCATCCAGGGGCACGTCGTCGGCGACATCGAAGGACCCGCCGCGTTCACCGTCACGCCCGACGGGGCCGGCAGCCGCGCCCAACTCGCCTGGGAGCTGCGGGTCACCCGCCGACTGCTGGCGGGCCTTGCCACGATCGCCCGGCCGGCGCTGTTGTGGGGCCACGACTACATCGTCGAGGTCGGGCTCCGCCAGTTCGTCACCCGCGCCCTCGACAACGGCGCCCCAACCTCCCAGGCGATGTGAATACGGCCCACATACGGGCCCAACTCACATCGCTTGGACGGATCCACATCACCTTGGTTGTGGTCTGACCACTTGACGACCAGAGGTCAGCCGGATACGGTCTGCGAGCACAGATCGTAGGAGACTCCGTTGTCGTTCCAGCCCGTTGCCAAGCGTTCGCTTCCCGACGAGGTGTTCGCCCAACTCGTCGGCAACATCGTGTCCGGGGAGCTCGAGCCAGGACACACCCTGCCGTCCGAACGGCGGCTCGCCGAGGTCCTCGGCGTCAGCCGGCCCGCCGTGCGCGAAGCACTCCAGCGGCTCGCCCAGTCGGGACTGGTCGACGTCCGGCAGGGCGACGGCACGACCGTGCGGGACTACCGGCGCTCCGCCGGCCCCGACCTGCTGTCGCAACTGCTGATAGCGGGAGGTCACCTCGACCTCGCGGTGGCGCGCTCCATCGTCGAGGCCCGCAGCCTGCTCGGCCCGCAGATCGCCGGGCTCGCGGCGCGGCGCCACGGACCGGCGATCGCCGACGACCTCGACGGTCTCGTCGCCGAACTCGCGGCCACGGACGACGCCGTCGAACTGCAACGGATCGCCCTCGTGTTCTGGGACCGCCTCGTCGACGCCACAGACAACATCACGTTCCGACTGATGTTCAACGGCCTGCGCGCGGCGTACGAACCGACGCTACCGACCCTTGCCGAACTGCTTCGCCAGGAGGTCGAGCGCCACGACGCGTACCGGGCCGTCGTCGCCGCGCTCAGGGCGGGCGATCCCGACCTCGCCGCCGCCGCGGCCAACGACCTGCTCGAGCCCGGTACGACCGCCGTGCTCTCCGCCATCGACCACCTGCTCGCCGAGGAGGACGACAAGTGACCCCCACAGCCGACGCCACCACCCAGGACACCACCGCCCTGACCGACGCCACGGCGCGGACGGACGCCGCCGGGGGCCCCTCCCCGAACCCCGACGACGCCATCACGGGCGCGCGCCGCCGCAGCCTCACCCTCGGCGCCGCAGCCCGGGAATTCTGGCGCCATCCGTCGCCGTGGATCATCTCGTCCGCGCTGGCCGCCGCAGGAACCGCCCGCGCGCTGACCGCAGGGTGGACGTGGGTCGACGCGCTCGTGCCGATCCTGATCCTGGCGTCATTCCCCTTCGTGGAGTGGATCCTCCATGTCACCGTCCTGCATTTCCGGCCCCACCAGGTCGGCCCGGTCACGCTGGACATGTACGCCGCCAAGAAGCACCGTGCGCACCACGCCGATCCGCGCGACATCCCGCTGGTGTTCATCCCGGCGCGCGTGCTGATCGGCCTGCTCGGCATCTACACGCTCGCGGTCTTCTACGTCTTCCCGCGCGTGAGCATGGGCCTGACGTTCCTGGCCACGATGGCGGCCATGGGGATGATCTACGAGTGGACCCACTACCTCGTCCACACCGACTACCGCCCGAAGACCGCCGCTTACCGCGCCGTCTGGCGTCACCACCGCCTCCATCACTACAAGAACGAGAACTACTGGTTCACCGTCACCACCGCCCACACGAGCGACCGGATCCTGCGGACCGACCCCGACCCGTCGACCGTCCCGACCTCCCCCACCGCCCTCAACCTCCACGCCCTCAACGACGCCTAGTTGAGGGTGGGGTCTTCGGGGTAGGTGGCCAGGAGACGCAGGTCGCGGGTGCGCTGGCGTCGGAACACGTAGCGCCAGAGGTTGTCGGGGTCGGGCGTGGCGGTGTCGGCCGGTTCGGCGTCCAGCGTGAACCAGGACCCGGTCGTCAACTCCATCTCCAACTGGCCAGGGGCCCAGCCGGCGTACCCGGAGAAGATCCGGACTCCGAGCAGGACACCGGCGAACTCGGCCGGTTCCCGTCGCAGGTCGACCACCCCGCAGCGGTCGGTGACCGGTTCCAGTCCGTCGGGGAGCGGCTGGCCCGAATCGGTCCACGCCAGCGCGACGGCGATCTCGGGCTGTACCGGACCTCCGAGGAAGACCTCCTCGGGCGGGGCGACCATGTCGGCCCACGCCTCCACATGCTCGGCCACGGGCAGCCCCGATGGGCGGTTGAGGATCAGACCCATGGCGCCCTCGTCGGTGTGCTGGAGGAGAAAGACGACCGTCCGGTCGAAATTCGGGTCCGCGAGCGCCGGTGTCGCCACCAACAGCCGCCCAGCCAACGAGGTCGTCTCCACGGTCCCGTCCTCCCGACATCCGACTTTCTCGGCCCGCTCGGCCCTCCGTCACGATAAACCACCCGCGCGGTCCTGCCGCCAACATGGTTGCATCCGCCGCGACATCCCAGGTTCAAAGGCAGATCATGCTCGTGGCATGGATCGGACTCGGCGCGATGGGACGGTCGGTGCCGGCCACGCGGTCGAGGCGATCAACAACACCCTGCTGGCCGCCAACCTCTGGGCAGCCTCCGAGGGCCTGGCGGCCCTCGCCAAGCTCGGTGTCGCCGACGGCGCGGTCCCCGCTCCGATCCTGCGCGAGGTCGTCGCGATGTACCAACTCGCGGCGAGCGAACTCGGTCCGGACGTCGACCACTCCGCCGCGGTCCGACTCGTCGAACGCTGGTCAGGCATCGAACTCACCACCCAACTGCGCCCGCAGGACTGATGTACCGTGGAAGGGTCCGACCCTCCTCGGAGCGCTGCGTGCTCGCTCCCCTCTCGCGGGTGGCCATCGAGTGACCGTGTCACCGACATCGCCGCTGCAACTCAACGCCATGCCGATCGACCTCGACGTCGGCGGGGCCCGCGCACGCGTCGCCGGGATCATCGCGGCCGTCGTGCTCGGCGTGCTGATGTACGCGTGGCAGCCCCACGTCAGCCTCTGGATCACCGTGTCGCCGGCCGTCGCAGGGCTGATCCTGTTCACCTACTGGGAGTGGCCGCGCTGGTACCCGATCCGGCAGCGGATCGGCGGACTGGCCGTCGCCGTGCTGATCGCCTGGATCGTCGCGGCCACGGGCGGTGGCGACAGCCCGTTCGTGGCCCTGTTCTTCATCGTCATGGTCTACGAGTCCATGGTGAGGTTCACCGCATGGTTCGCGATGGATGTCACCGGCGCCGCCATCGCCATGCTCGCTCCTGCCGTGTACGACCCCGCCCCCAAGCTGCTACCGAGACTGCTCGTCCTGCTGGCCGCGGCGGGGGGCGCCGCCGCCTTCGCCCGCATCCTGGTCCTCGATGTCAATCAACAGGCGGAAACGCTTGCCTCCTACGAACGCCGGTTCCGGACCCTGGCCGAAGGGGTCCACGGTGTCGTCTACTGGATGCGTCTGCAACCTGACGTCGCGCTCGAGTACATCAACCCCGCCATCGAACGGATGACGGGTTTCCGGCGCGAGGAGTTCCTCGCCGACCCCGACCTGCTCAAGCGCAGGGTCCGCTCCGAGGACGCCAGATCGATCGAACGGTCGATGGAAACCGACCCCCGACGCGCGGAGCCCGGACGGGCGGTCTACCGGTTCGAGCGCCCCGATGGCACGCACGTGTGGATTGAGGACCACTACGTCCCGCACAAGGACCGGTTCGGGACGGTGAACGCCCTGCAAGGGATGATGTTCGACATATCGGCGCGCGTCGAGGGCGACCGCGCACGCGACCGGGCCCTGCAGTACGAACGCCGGGCTGCAACGCACCTCCGCGAGACGGTCGAGATGCAGCAGTCGTTCCTGCAGAGCATGTCGCACGAATTGAGGACTCCGCTGACCACCGTCATCGGCGTCGCGCAACTCTTGCAGTCCGGACGACTCGATCCGACCGGCGAGGACCACCGGATCCTGCTCCAGCGCCTGACTGCCCAGGCCGAGGGGCTGTACCGCAAGCTCGAGGACATGAGCGAGGTCGCCCGCCTCGCCGACGAGACCGCGACACTCGACCTCGAGGACGTCGACTTGTCCATGCTCGTGAGGCAAGAGGCCGGGCAGACCGAACTCAACAGTCACCACCTGCACCTCGACATCACGCCGTGGGCACATGTCCAGGGCGACTTCACACGGCTCCGCCGACTGCTGTCGATCCTGCTCGACAACGCCGTCCGACACACGCCCGAAGGCGGTTCGATCTGGGTGAGCCTGGTGACCGACCCGAACGGCGCCGTGCTTCGGGTCGACGACGAGGGCCCCGGCGTCCCGGAAGAACTGCGAGAGGCGGTCTTCCAGCCGTTCCGGCAAGGCCGCGACGTCCGGGATCGCGCGCGGCCGGGCACGGGCATCGGCCTTGCCCTGGCCCAGCACACCGTCGTGGCGCACCGTGGTCACATCCATTGTCTGGAGCGCCCGGGAGGCGGAGCGAGGTTCGAGGTCCGCCTCCCGTCCCAGCCACCTGCGGATCCGCCGGAGGACCTGAGCAGCCACGAGCCGCAAACCTCCTAGTCTTCGGGCAATGACGATCTCCTCGCCCAGAGCCCGAGTACGACGCCTGGACTCCGGTGGGCGAACGCCCCAGGGGCTCGGGGTCCTCATGGTGGCGGGGCTGGCGGTCAGCGTGCTGATCTGGCGGCCCGAGGGCGGCATGACCGCCCCCCTGCTCGTGCTGAGCGCCGCCGCCGCGGTGTTCCTGCTGTGGAACGTGCCGGTGCTGCGCCGGCTGCGGCAGCCGGTGTCCGGGGTCATCGTCGCCGCGCTGATCGCCGCGTTCGTGTCGGTGACCGCCGGGGCGGCAAGCCCGTACACGCCGATGTTCGGGCTGCTGCTCGTCTACGTGGCAATGACCCGCTGGAACCGCATCGTCGTCATGGACATCGTCGCAGCCTTGCTCGGGGCGGCCGCTCCGATCGTGTACGACGAACCGTCGACGCGTTTCGTGCAGTTCCTGGTCATCTTCCTCGGGACGATGGCCGTCGTCGCCGGGACGGCCCGCAACCTCGTCGCCCGGGGCCGCGACCAGATGCAGCAGGTCCGCAGCCTGCAGACCGCGCTGGACCAGGCCGCGGTGCCGATGGCCATGATCGATCCCGCGTCTCAGACGTTCGTCTACGTCAACGACTCGGCGGCGGTGTTGATCGGCGCTCCGGTCGAGGACATCCTCGACGCCCCCGCATACGGCCTCCCGCTCGGGCTCGACGACGAGGCGCTGACCTTCCTGGCCGACCCGGCTGCCGGACCGGTCTACCGCGAATTGACGTTCACGCGCCCGGACGGCAACCGGCTCATCCTCGAGACCGTCACCGACCTGGTCGACGGCAGCGCCGGACCTCGTCTGCTGTCGGTCGGACGTGACGTGACCGCGCAGTCGATCGCCCGCCAGCTCGAGAGCCGGCTGTCGGCGATGATCGCGGCGGTTGACGCCGGGGTGATCAGCGTCGACCGGTCGGGCCGGATCATCACCTGGAACCCTGCGGCGCAGCGACTGTGCCGGTACCGCGAGGGCGAGGCCATCGGCGAGCAGCTCGACAGCCTGGCACCCGACCACTGGCGGTCGACCCTGCAGGCGATGGTCGACCGGGTCTGGGCAGGTCAGGACGCATCGTCCGAGGGACCGCTGCGGCGCCGGGACGGCTCGACGATCGATGTGGCCTGGCGACTGAACCCGATCCCTGGGTCGGACGGGCAGCCCGTCGCCGTGGCCGTCCTGCTGATCGACATCAGCGAACGGCTGGCCTTCGAAAGCGAACTGTCGGAACGCGAGCAGCGCTTCCGGACACTGGCCGAGGAGGTGCAGGGCATGGTCTACCGACTGCGGCTGGACCCCGAGCCGGCCGTCGAGTACCTCAGCCCGGCCACGATGGACATCACAGGGTTCCCTCCCGAGTACTTCGCGGAGGATGCGACCCGGCTGGGGTCACGCATCCGCGCCGAGGATCAGGCCGCCCTCAACGCGACCTTGTCAACCGATGCGTCGGCGACGGCTGGCCTGGCGACGTACCACTTCCGACGCGCGGACGGCACCTGGATCTGGTTGGAGGACCACTACGCCCCGCAACGCAACGAGGCCGGCGAGGTCGTCGGCAGCCAGGGGATCATGCTGGACGTGTCGGCCCGGATCGAACTGGAGCAGGCCCGTCAGGCGGCGTTGGAGTACGAACGTCAGGCGTCGGAGCGGTTGCGGGACACGCTGGACCAGCAGCGCCAGTTTCTCCAGGCCGTGTCACACGAGGTCCGCACACCGCTGACGACCGTGCTGGGATACAGCCAGTTGTTGAAATCGTCCAGGGAGGCGCTGACCGGCGAGAGGCTCCAGCGGGTCGTCGACGGGTTGCACACGCAGACTCAGCGCTTGGCCGACCTGTTGAACGACCTCATCGATGCCGATCGGCTGGCGGGCAGCCTCAGCGAGCCTGACCTCGCGGAACTGGACCTCAGCGACCTGTGCAAGCAGATCACGGTGAGTGTCCAACTGCCGGACCATCACCTGTCGGTCGACGCCGCACTGGGGCTTGCGGTGATGGGCGATCGCACGATGCTGACCAAGGTCGTGTCGCAGTTGTTGGAGAACGCGGGCAAGCACACGCCGGCTGGAACCCAGGTCTCGTTGCGGTTGGCGCCGGACGCCGACCAGATCGTCCTGTCCGTCGAGGACGAGGGCCCGGGCGTCCCCGATCACCTGCTCGAGACGATGTTCGAACCGTTCGTGCAGGGACCACAGACCTCCGAGTTGGCCAACCCGGGCACCGGGATCGGCCTGAGCCTCGTGCAGCGGTACGTGGCGGTCCACCGGGGCAGCGTTCGTGCGGAACGGCGGCAGCCGACGGGCACCCGGGTGATCGTGCGGCTGCCTGCACTGACGCCGCCGCCGGCCAGCGCTGCCGATCAGACGGGCGTGTCAGGCCCCGCGTCGTAGCCAGGCGGTGCACCAGCCTGGGTCGACGGTGCGCCGCCCCCGCCCATTGCACCGCGAGCGAGGTTGGCGAACTTGGTCACGTGCCCGAGGAAGGCGAGCTTCACCAACCCGGTCGCCCCGTTGCGGTGCTTGGAGACGAGCAGTTCGGCGATCCCCTTGTCCGGCGAGTCCGGGTCGTACACCTCGTCCCGGTAGATGAAGGCCACGATGTCCGCATCCTGTTCGACCGAGTTGTGGACGACGAGTCCTTCCGCGACGAAGTTGTGCGCCCCAGGGACCGTGGCGTCGAAGACCTCCATGACGCCAAGCGGCGCGATGTCGACGATCTCGTCCCACGCGAGGTCGTCGGTGGCCATCGAGGCCAGTCGATCATCATCGACGTTGGGGTTGGAAGCGACCCCGTCGATGAGCGGGAGAGCGGGCGCGACTCGATCGCCGTGTTCGCCGTGAATCCCTACCTCGGTGAGGAACCGTCGCTGTTGTTCGACCCCGTAGAGCATCACGCGGTATCCAGGGCGGCCAGTCCGTTCCATGACCGACCGCACCACCGCACGCAGGTCCAACCGACGGAACAGGAGCACGAGGTCGCGTGCGAGTTGCTCGCTGGCCGTGGCGTACGAGATCTCGAGCCGCGGCCCGCGATCCGACTTGCGCAGGACCAGCGTGCCGTCGGTCGACCAGAGGTGATGGAGGAAGAACCGGATCTGGTCGTCGGGCAACGCGAACACCGCGCGTGGGAGGTGCTTGTCGGCGGCCCTGCACCCCCAGATCCCCAGGTCGTCCAGCCAGGCGGCAATCGGGTTACGACGACCATGTGTCAGACGTTCGGGGGCGGGCAGGTACAGCTGGGTGGTCTTCGCCGACCGACCGTCGGTGGCCCGGCGTGCCTGGATGCCGAACCGCTTGAACGCCGCCTTCTCGACGGCCTCGAGGTTCGCCTGGTCGGCGGACGTGTAGTGGACCGGCTGCCTCGGGAGAATCGTCCCCTCGCCGATGAGGTGAGCGAGCAGTACGAGTTCGTCCCGGTCCATCGGGAGCGGGTCCACCGGAGCCGGCAGTCGACGAGCGGTGGCGACCCGGTCCCCCACCGCAAGTTGCCCGAGGGGCACGTACGCCGTGATGGTGAGGAACGGGTGGTTGGCTGTCGCCTCGATCGTCAGGCCCGATCGAAGCCGGACCCGATACACATGCTTTCGACCGCTGCTGAAGGCCCGGGAGACGTCGGCTCCTACAACGCGGCCGTCGCTCGTCGTGCTGAGGACCGGGATCGCCTGTTCGGCGTCCAGCAGTTCGCCAAGAGTGATCGGCAACCCGTTGTCCGCACGGAACAGGCGTGTGTTGCGCGTCAGGCACCCTGACTCACGGAGGTCCGCGAGCATCGGGCGTTTGTCGGTTCTCGATTCCGGGGAGCGGTTCAGCTGGGACAGGGCGATGACGGGGACGTTCAGTTCCTTGGCGAGCATCTTCAGGCCACGGGAGATCTCGGCGACCTCCTGCTGGCGGGACTCGACCCGGCGGTGCGACTGCATCAGCTGGAGGTAGTCGACGATGATCAGCTCGAGCCCGTAGCGCTGCTTCAAGCGCCGGCTCTTGCTGGTGATCTCCATGAGGTTGATCGACGGCGTGTCGTCGATGAACAGCGGCGCCTCGGACAGCTTCCCGAGCGCCTCGCCGAGCTTGTGCCAGTCGTGGTCCTCCAACCGGCCGGTCTTGATGCGCTGCGAGTCGATCATGGCCTCGGAGGCCAGGAGCCTCATGACGATCTCCTGCTTGCTCATCTCGAGCGAGAACAGGACCGCGGGCTGGCGGAGCTCGGCCGTGACGTAGTGCACGATCGACATCGCCAGCGAGCTCTTGCCCATCGCGGGGCGGGCCGCGAGGATGATGAGGTTCTGCGGCTGGAACCCGGCGGTCAGCCGGTCGAGGTCCCGGAATCCGGTGGCCAGGCCGGTGATCTCGTCGCCGCGGTCGGCGAGCTTCTCGATCGCAGCGAACGACTCGTTCAGCAGGTCCTTGAGCTGTGAGGCCTCGTTGGTCGCCCGACCCTCGGCCACGGCGAACATCTCGGACTCGGCCTGGTTCACGGCCATGACCGGGTCGTCGGTTGGCTCGTACCCGATCTGCACGATCCGGGTCCCGGCATCGATCAACTTGCGCAGCAATGCCCGGTCCCGGACGATCCTGGCGTAGTGCGCGGCGTTGGCCGCGGTCGGCACGGCCGAGGCGAGTCCATGGACCGCCCCCGCCCCACCGACCTCGTCCAGACGGTCGTTGGTGACCAGGTGGTCGAGCAGCACGACCGGGTCGACCGCGTGCCCCTTGAAATTCAGTTCCTGGATGGCCTCGAACACGACGGCGTGCGCCGACCGGTAGAAGTCCTCGGGCTGCAGGATCTCGAGGACCTCGTTGACCGCGTTCGTCGACAGCAGGCAGGCGCCCAACACCGACACCTCCGCCTCGAGGGAGTGCGGGGGCACGCGGTCGTAGCTGCGTGCCCGGCCGCCTCCGTTGACGGAGGTGTCCGGTGGTGGTGGTTCGTGGAGGGGCGGCGGGGGAAGAGCGCCGTCTCGTGATCCGCGATCGTCGGCCACGAAGTGGGTCCTTCCCTCACACCTGCTCGGGCTCCTCGGAGGCAGCCTCGTCGGTTTCGGACTCGGACGCAACCGCGGTGTCGTCGGCAGCTTCGGACTGGGCGGCTTCGTCCGCCTGTTCCTCGGCTTCGAGTTCCTCGGCGGCCTCGAGCGCCTGCTCGGCCAGCGCTTCCATCGTGCTTGCCGGGGTGTCGGCGTCGGCTGGAGCCTCGGGCTCGTCGACGACCTCGCCCGGAAGCGGCGGTGGCGGCGGGGCCTTCTGGCCCGCGACGACCTTGCCCTCTTCGTCGACGACCTCGACCGTGACTGTCGCGGTCACCTGCGGGTGGACACGGACGTCGATCTCGTAGGTGCCGAGTTCCTTGATCGAGCCACGCAGTTCGATGCGCTTCTTCTCGATTTCGTGGCCGCGTTCCTTGAGGATGCGGTGGATCTCGGTGACACCTACGGAGCCGTACAGGTGCCCACGCTCGTCGACGCGCGCTGGGATCTTCAGCGTGCGGTCCTCGAGCACGGTCCGGTACTCGGCGGCCTGGTCGACGGTCTGCGCCTCGCGCGCCTTGCGGGCCCGTGTCAGCGCTTCGGCTTCCTTCATCGCGCCCTTGGTGGCCAGGATCGCCAGCCCACGCGGGATGAGGTAGTTGCGTCCGTAGCCGTCGGCCACGCTGACGACGTCGCCGGCGAGCCCGAGGTTGTCGACCTCTTTCTTGAGGATGACCTTCATCGTCGGGTTCCTATCGGTTCACGTACGGGATCAGCGCCATCTCGCGGGCGTTCTTGATCGCCTCGGCGAGACGGACCTGATGCTTGGCGCACGCGCCGGTGGTCCGGCGGGCCTTGATCTTGGCGCGCTCGTTGATGAACGGCTTGAGCAGCGAGAGGTCCTTGTAGTCGACGTACTCGATGCTCTGCTGGCACAGCTGACACGGCTTCTCGCGTGTCGGTCGGCGCTTGGGCTTCTTTGTTGGTGGCATGGGTCAGGGTCTCCTGAAGGATCTAGAACGGGACGTCTTCGTCGCTGGGCGGCGGTGCACTGCCGTCGGTGCCGGTGTCGCTGCCACCGGACGAGCTGCCGGACGTCTTGGTGATCGTGGCCTTGGACCACCGCAGGGACGGGGCGATCTCGTCGGCCTCGATCTCGGTCACCCAGCGGGTGCCGCCGTCCTGCGCCTCGTACGAGCGGACCTTGATGCGGCCGATGACGATCGCACGGTCGCCCTTGTGCAGGGTCTCGGCGATGTTCTCGGCCAGTTCACGCCAGCAGTTGACCGACATGAACGTGGTCTCTTCCTGCTGTTGACCGGCCCGGTCGGTGAACCGTCGGTTGACGGCGATGCGGAAGGACGCGACCGGCGTGCCCGATCCGGTGAACCGGAGGTCGGGGTCGTCGGTCAGGTTCCCGATCATCGTGACGATGTTGCTCTCGAACGCCATGGCTCGCTCCTCGTGGTGTGGTGTCGGCGACGGGTGCTTGGGTGTCGGTGGAGGAGGATCAGGCGGGCTTGCGGATCCGGATCTCGGGACGGACGGTCTTGAAGCGCACGACGTCGTCGTTGATCTTGAGCTGACGCTCGAGTTCGTCGACGGCATCGGAGGTCGCTTCGAAGTCCAGGACGCCGTACCAGCCGTAGTGACGCTTGTTGATCTCGTACTGGAACTGGCGCTTGCCCCACCAGGCTTCGTCGACCAGGCTTCCGCCCAGGCCGGCGAGACGCTCCTTGACCCACTCGTAGCGGGCGGTGGCGGCATCCTCGTCGAGGAGATCGGTCAGGATGACCATCATTTCATAGCGGCGCACAGGCACCTCCTGTGGTCGTTGGGCCCCCACGGTCGCGGTCCGCCGCGCAAAGAAGCGGTCCGCCGTTGGGAGCAGGGGTGCGGCCGTCCCAGACTGGCCTGGTTGGCCACCGTCGGGCGTGGATCACGCCGTCAGGCTGGGACGGAACGCGGGCACGGTACCCGCCGCGCTCCTCCACCGACAACCGAGACCGTAGAGCGCACGTGAGACATCGGGCCGGGTCGACCTCCCGGAACCTGTGGAAAACGGAACCGGCTACGACGTCGTGGGCTCCCACGGCGCGCCGAACAGGACCACACGGCCGAAGGTGAGCGCGGTCCCGAGGACCGTCATACCGCCGACGACACGCCAGACCACACCGGCCGTGCCGCCACCGTCACGGCCGACGGGGATGGCGACCTCGTCGTCGGCGAGATCGTCCTCGGACGCCGTTTCCGACGGCTCGACCGGATCGGGGAAGGGGTCGAACGACGGCTCCTCGCTGGCCACCTCGGGCTCGAGGGCCGAGGGCTCCTCGGACGGCCTGAAGGTCACCGGCGGCGGCACGTTCGGCGAGGCCGTCGTTGGCGTCGGGGCCGGCGACGGCGAGGGCGACTCGGACGGCGAGGGGGGCGGGGGCTCGGAGGTCGGCGACGGCGTCGGGGTGGGCGACGGCGAGGGCGTCGGTGATGGCGACGGGGACGGCGATGACGGTTCGGGTTCCGGCGCCTCTTCGACCACGATCGTGCCCATCATCCCGTTGCCGCCGTGGACGTCGCAGGCGTAGTTGAACGTCCCTGGCTCGTTCGGCGACCAGCGGAACGACTCCTCACCCTTGACGGCACACGGCCCCGAGAAGAGCGGGTTCGCCTCGCAGTCCGGGTGCGACTCGAACCCCGGACCAGTGACGGAGTGACGGTCGTCGCCCTCCCAACGCCATTCGACGGTGTCGCCAACGACGACCGTGATCTGGGCCGGTTCGAACGCGAAGTCCACGACGCTGACGGCCGTGGTCGCCGCGATCGCCGGTTGCCACAGCGGTCCCATTACCGCCATGGCGAGCGCGGCCAGCACGAGGAGACCCTTGAAGGACGGCATGTCGCAACGGTACCGGTGGCCCCATCGGACACCGCGCCACCGGGGTCAGAGCAGCAACTGTCAGAACAGCAACTTTACGAGTGCCGCAACCAGCCCGGCAGCCAGTGCACCCGCGAGAGGCACCCGCCCGAGGCTCGACCCCTCCCGGTCAGCGGCATGTGCCGCATCGACGATGGCGACCACACACAGCGCGCCGGCCAGCCAGGCCAACGGTCCAACGGTGGCGAGCGAGAACAACCCCGTCAGCCCGAACCCGGCGGCGGCGAACGCCAGCAATCCGACATGTGCGCTCCGGCTGGGCAGTACGGCACCGATCCCCGCCAGGGTTCCGAAGATCTCCAGGCTCAGGCGCGTGGCCGTCGGGTCGTAGCGACCCGCGCCGAAGAACGCCCACGCCGAGACGGCGGCCGCCAGCACGGGTGCTCCGTAGCCGATCCAGCTCGTGCCCTCGCGCCGAGCCAGCTTCCGTGATGCCTGCATCGCCACGTCCACCCCTCGCCCGTCGACCAAGTGGTCGAATATCCTAACAGAGAACTGGTACATCGAAGTCAGATCCTGCTATGGTGTGCTCAGATCCGTTCCCGGATCAGCATCGAGAGTGGCGCGAGGGACCTGACCCGCGGACCGCCCGGCAACCTGGCCGACGTCGCCAAGGTGCCACCGTCAGGAACGATGCGGCGCATCGCGCAAGCCGGCGTCCGTTGGTTCCGAGGTCCCCGTGCCCGAACAGGAGGACCTGTGCGAACCGTCCACGACACCCTCACCGTACAGAGTCCGCGCACGGCGACAGGTATCCACCAGGATCTCCGCCATTGCCGCGTCGGCCTGCTCGGCTGCGGCACCGTAGGCAGCGCGGTCGTGCGTGGTCTCGCCGCCACCGAAGCGGCGGATGTCGTCGCCGTGGCATTCCGTGACCCGCACCTGACGCGCCCCCGCGAACTCGGCGCAGCGCGCCGGACCACGGACGCCATGGAGGTCGTCGAGGACGAGGACGTGGACATCGTCGTCGAGGTGATGGGCGGGACCGAGGTGGCCCTGGAGGCAATCAGGTCGGCACTCCGACGCGGACGCCCGGTCGTCACGGCCAACAAGGCCGTGGTCGCGACCCACGGCCCCGAACTGGCGTCCCTGGCGCGTCAGCGGGGAACGGCGCTGCGGTACGACGCCGCGGTGGCCGGCGCCGTACCGGCGACGGGAGTGGTGTCCGACCTCGCCCGGGTCGACCGTGTCGTTCGGATCGCGGGCATTCTGAACGGCACCGCGAACCACGTCCTCACGGTCGCGCCGCAGTTCGGCTTCGACATCGCGGCCGCCGTCGAGGACGCCATGCGGCACGGATACGCCGAAGCCGATCCCTCCCGCGACCTCGACGGGACCGACACCGCCGACAAGCTTGTCATCCTTGCCCGTCTCGCTTGGGCGCACACCCACGCGTGGGCGCGTTCCGTGACAACGGCGACCGTGGACCGACGCGGTGTCGAGAGCCTGACACCCGAGCAACTCGCAGCCACGCACGACGCAGGGCGAGTCTGGCGTCTGGTCGCCGAGGCCACCGACGACGGGCACATGCATGTCGCCCCCGTCGAACTCCCGGCACATCACGAGTTCGCGACGGTGCGGGGGCCACGCAACGTCCTCGAGATCGAGGCCGCCATGGCCGGACGGCTGACGCTGATCGGCGAGGGGGCGGGAGGTGAAGCGACCGCCTCGGCCGTCCTGCGCGACCTCGACGCGTTGACCCGCGCCGATGGAGTCAAGACGCTGGCTCGTCGATGACCGTGACCGGCCCGTGCTGCTGCGCGAGGTCGTCGACCACCCGGTCGGCATCGCCCACGACGACGAGGGACAGGTCGTCCGGTCGAAGGTGGGCCCTCAGTGCCTCGACCACGTCGTCCCGGCTCACGGCGGCGATCTGATCGTCGAGTTGGCCGAGTTGGTGGGGAGCCAGCCCGAGACCGAGCGCACTCGCCACCGCGTCGGCAGTCTGTCGGACGGTCTGGTAGCCCTGCGGAGCGCGCCGGACGAGCCACGTCCTGATGTCGTGGAGTTCCCTGCTGGTGATGCCCTCGGTCAGCTGCTGTGTCACGACGGCAAGGGTCTCGTCGATCGCCCCCCGTGTCGCATCGCGCTCGACGGCTGCCTCGATCTGGATCGCGCCGGTGGCGCGCCGCGCGACAACGTGAGCGCGCGCCCCGTAGGTGACGCCGAGATCCTCGCGAAGCCGCAGGTTCAGGCGGGAGGTGAAACCCCCACCGAGCGCCGAGACACCGAGGAGAAGGCTGGCGTGGTCCCCATGGGCCCGTGCCGGCGCGACGTGCCCGAGGTGGACGAGCGACTGCACGGCTCCCGGCCGGTGGACGACGACCCGGCGCGGGATCTGTCCGGCTGTACTCGGCACGGTGGCCTCGTGGCCTTCCGCCGCCCCGCCGGCGAGCGACAACCGACCGACCACCGCCGCGGCGATCTGGTTGAGATCGACCCTCCTCAGGTTCCCGGTCACCAGGACGGTCGGCGCGACCGAGCGCAACCGGGCGACGTGCTCTTCCAGGTCGGCCGGCGTGACCGCTTGGAGCGCGGCGGTGGACGCACTCCGTGACCGCTCGTACGGCGTGCCGGCGTGGATGCTGGCGAACAGCGTCTCGCGCCCTCGTGTACGTGGATCAGCGAGGGACCTGCGCCGCGCGTCCACCGCTTCGACACGCAGACGCTCGACGCCGGCGAGGTCGGGCGCGACGAGGCCGTCAAGGCCCACGTCGAGAGCGGGCAGCACCCGGTCGTGCACGGCATCGACGCGCAGGACGGTTGACTCGGCGGTCACCTCCGACGCCACGGATGCGCCGAGCGTCTCGACCGCGCACGCGAACTCGTAGGCATCACGGCTGGCGGTGCAGGTACCGAGCGACCGGGCCACGAGCTCGCCGACCCCGGTCGGGATCTCGTGAACGAACCCGATGGGCCACAGGAGTCGGACGTCGACGAGACCGTCGCCGGGAACGTGGGTGGCGACCAACCGCAGACCGTCCACGTTCAGCACCGACGGTGCGGGATGGACGAATCGAGTCGGGTCGGCGGGGGTCGGGCGAGGTGCCAGGCGCAACATCAGCGGTCCCCCGCGGGCAGGTGCACGACGACGGCACGGTTGGACGGGGGCAGCCAAATTCGTGCGGCGGTCGCGACATGCTCCGTCGTCACCTGCTCGAGCCGCTCGGGGGTGTCGAAGGCGTGTGTGAGGTCGCCGTGCTCGGTCACGACCTTCCCGTAGCGGTCCGCTCGTGCCGTGATGGTGTCCATGCCGAGCTGGTGTCCCCGCCTGCCCATCACGCGGACGCGCTCGAGTTCCTCCTCGGTGATCCCGCCGGCAGCGACGTCGCTGAGGACCTCCTCCACAGCGGACTCGATCTGCCAGATCGCGACGCCGGAGCGGGCACGGGCGCAGAAGACCAGCAGCGTGGCATCGCCGGTCAGGTGGGCGCACCCGAGGAGCGACGTCGTGGGCTGGACCAGCTCACGCTCGACCACGAGCGACCGGTACAGCCGGCTGCCACGACCACGTCCGAGCGCCCGGGCCAGCACGTCGACGGCGTCATGACCGAGGGATTCGTCGTCACGTGGGACCCGGATCCCGATGGTGAGCTGAGGCGCCGGCACCCGTGCCAGGACGGATCGCCGCACCGGGTCGCCGATCGCCTCGACGAGGCGGGGCGGCGCGTGCGCAGGCGCAGCACCCCGGGACGGGATGGCCCCGAAGTAGCGCTCGACGAGGCCGACCGCCTCGTCGCGATCGGCGTCGCCAACGACGCTGAGGACACAGGTGTCGGGCGTGTACCAGCGCTCGTGGAACGCCGCGGCGCCCACGAGGGTCGCAGCGTCGAGGTCGGCCATCCTCCCGATGGGCAGGTGGTGATACGGGTGGCCCTGCGGATAGGCCAGCGAATACAGCAGTTCGGTGGTGTCGCCGTACGGCTGATCGTCGTACCGCTGGCGCCGCTCGTTCTTGACCACGGCCCGCTGGTTCTCGAATGTCTCCTCGGTGAGATCCAGGGCGCTCATCCGATCGGCTTCGAGCCACAGGGCAAGTTCGAGATGGGTCGATGGGACGGTTTCGAAGTAGGTCGTCCGGTCGAAGCTCGTTGTGGCGTTGAGGGTCGCGCCTGCCGCCTGGAGCACGGCGAAGTGCTCCCCGGCCGCGACGTTGCGCGAGCCCTCGAACATGACGTGCTCGAACAGGTGCGCGAATCCCGTGCGCCCCGGCGCCTCGTCGCGGGAGCCGACGTCGTACCTGAGGTTGAGTGCCACCAGCGGGACACGCCGGTCCTCTTCGACGACCACGCGGAGGCCGTTGTCGAGCCGGTGGCAGACGAGTTCGCGGTTGCCGTGTCGGTGCGTGGCCAGTCGTGGCGCTGTCGCTGTTGCCGTCACCATCCATCCTCGATCGTGGACCGCATCCCGCGGCCCCGGGTCATGGGGGAGCAATCTAAGATACTAGACTTCAAAAATCAATACATCGAATGTCCCACCGTCGGATTGGCTGTCGATCGCGAGGTGTGCCCGGCCCATGCGGCTAGAGTCTCAACCTTCAACGGATCAGCATCCGGGAGGTCATGGGATGGCCGAGACGACGGACACGGCCGCCGAAGAAGTCGAGCCGGTGCAGTCGAAGGGGACGCTCACCAGCAAGGCCTATGCCGCCCTGCTCGAACGCATCATGCGCCTGGAGCTGGCACCCGGGGCGTCCTTCAGCGAGTCCGAGATCGCCGCCGAGCTCGAACTGTCGAAGACGCCTGTCCGCGAAGCCCTCGTGATGCTCATGGGTAACCGATTCGTCACCGTGCAGCGACGCAGCGGATACGTCGTCGCGCCGCTCACCCTCCGGGAAGCACGTGACCTGTTCGCACTTCGGCGGCTGCTCGAGCCCGGGGCGGCCGCGATGGCCGCCGAGGCGAGCCTGTCCGCGATCCGCCTGGAAAACCTCCGCGACCTCGCGGCGTCAACAGCCGATCCCGGAAACGATGTCGATGAGGTCTTGAAGGCCAATTCGCGCTTCCACTTCCAGGTGCTCGGCGCCACGCACAATCACCACCTGATGCGTGCCCTGCAGGGACCGACGCTGCACACCCGGCGGCTGTACCGATTGATCGTCGAACTCCGCGGCGAACCCGACGAGATCCGGCACGATCACACCGATCTCCTCGACGCCGTCGCAGCGGGTCGGCCCGACGTTGCCCGGCAGTTGGTCGAACAGGATCTCGACCGGGCCTACAAATGGGCGTTCGACGCGCTGATGTCAGCCGACGTCCTGCAATCGACGAACATCGGCACCGCGATCAGCGGCGAGGACGAGGATCTCTGACGTCCGACCTGCGCGCGACCGCGTGCGACCAGACATTCACAATCGACATAATGGACTAGTCCAACTAAGATATTAGTTCCTTGTGTCCGTCGTCCTAGCCAAGAGGGAGCCGTGGTGGAGTCGAGGCCGCGGCCGCGCGGCCGGTCCGTGCCAGCCGTCTACGGTGGCGTGTCCGTCTTGCTGATCATCGGCGTCCTTGCGCTCGCGCTCGTCACTCCACCGCCATCGACGCCCCCGCTGGCTGCCGTCGCCCCGGCTCCGCAGGAACAGGTCGAGGTCGAGCGCATCGAACAGACCTCCCGCTTCGGCGATGGCGCCGCCGGCGACGGTACCTGTCAGCCCGGTCAGCCCGGCTGTGCCGGCGTCGGCGAGGGCGAGGAGCCGGAGCCGCCAGCCGCCCCGAGCGCACCTACCTCGGACCCCGAAGTCATCGAGCAGCCCTCCCCCGGTCAGTTCCGGAACTGCTCCCACGGGGCCGGCGGCCCGCGGCAGACCGACGATCCCCAGTCGCCACCATGCAAGCGCGAGATCTTCAGCGGCGACAACGGCGGCGCGACCGCACCTGGCGTGACAGCCGGCAGCATCCGCATCGGCGTGCCGTGGCCGCTCAACGGCTATTTCACCAGCCTCGAGGGCAACAACACCGAGGACGACGACGTGGTCGTCGGGGCCTTCGCCGCACACGTCAATCGCCTCTACGAGCTGTACGGACGCAGCATCGAGCTGGTCTGGATCGACCGCCAGCAGGATTCCGGACCTGCCGCCGACCGTGCCCACGCCGAGGAGGTCGCCTCCCACGACGTGTTCGCGATGCTCGAAGGAGGCTCGCCGACCCTGCTGCGAGCACTCGCCGACCGTGGGATCGTGGCGCTCACGCCAGGGCGCGATCCAACCGGCGACGCGGAGGTCTACACACGGTCCGAACTCATCCACGGGCTCTTCCCGTCGACCGAGCAGACGCTGCTCGCCACAGCGGACCTCCTCTGCACGGCGTTGAACGGCCGTCCCGCGCAGCACGGCGGTGCGGAGGTCGCCGACCGCACCCGCATGTTCGGGATCGTCGGCCAGCGCGGCGGAACGACCGTCGACGCCAGCGCGCTGACGCAGCGCCTCGACGGCTGCGACGCGGCGTACGCGACGCGTGACATCGATCCCGACACCGACGACCTCGCGCAGACGCTGCGGTCGTTGCGTGACAGCGGCGCCACGACCGTGATCTGTGCCTGCGACATCGGAATCATCGCGATGACCGACGCGGCCGCGTCGATCGAATGGGGGCCCGAGTGGCTGCTTCCCGGCTTCCCCGCGACCTCCGCGTACGACCAGTGGAAGCAGGTCGACGTCAGCCAGCGCGGACACGTCTTCGGGCTCACCACGGACTTCCGGCACCTGTCCGACGCTGCCGCCGCCGGGCAGGACAACCTCCGCCTCGAGGAGCGCTTCTGGTTCCACGTTCTCAGCGACGAGGCACCGGCGCACGTCTTCCCTCGCATCAACCGCGGCCCGGCGATCAGGGCACACGACCTGTACTCACAACTGCTCGTGCTCGCGTCTGGCATCCAGTGGGCCGGTCCGGACCTGAACGCGACGACGTTCTCCGAGGCACTGGTGGGACTCCATCATCCCAATCCCGGGGTCGGGGCCGACCCGTGGCGCCAGCCCGCCGTCGGCTTCGGCCCCGGTGACCGGACGTTCGACTCCGATGTCGCCCTGGTGTGGTGGTCCCTGCCGGACGATGCCGCGACGACCGGTGCCGAGGGCATGTCCTGCTACATCGGCGGCGGCGCCCGTTTCATGGCCGGCGGCTTCCCCGCGAACGCGGACGACCTGTTCTTCGACCCTGAGGCCGGCTGCCGATGACGCAGACGCCCCGAGGCAGAAGAACCGGCCGGTCCGTGCCGGCCGTCTACGGCGGCGTGTCCGTGCTGCTCATCATCGGCGTCCTCGCGCTCGCGCTCGTCACGCCACCACCGTCGACGCCACCCATGGCCGCCGTCGCCCCTGCTCCCCAGGAGCAGGTCGAGGCCGAACGGATCGAGCAGACCTCCCGGTTCGGCGAGGGCGACGGCGGCACCGGCGACTGCCAGCCCGGCGATCCCGGCTGTGAGGGCGTCGGTGTCCAGCCGACCGAGGATCCTGCCGGCGGGGCCGACGATCCCGGCGACCCGCAGGTCGTCGAGAGTTCCGCACCAGGCGCGCTCCGGCGCTGTTACAACCGCGGACTCACGCAGAGCCCCGACCCCCAGTCCCCGCCGTGCAAGGCCGAGGTCTTCGCCGGCGACAACGGCGGCGCGACCTCTTCTGGCGTGACCGCCACCGCGATCCGTATCGCCATCCCGATGAGGGGCGACAACCAGGAGACCTACGAACAGGCGATCCGCGCCTTCGCGCGCCACTTCGAGTCCTACTACGAGCTGTACGGGCGCACGCTCGACATCGCATTCGTCGCTGCCTCGACGGGCACGACCAGCGGTGTCGAGGGGCGGCGCGCCTGGGCCCGCGACGTGATCGACGTGGACCCGTTCGCGGCGCTGGAGCCCGCAACCCGGTCGACCGGGGACATCGCGTTCTACCGCCAGCTCGCCGAGGTCGGCGTCGTCGCCACGATGGGCGACTCGATGCAGGGCACGGCGAGCATTCCGAGCCTTCGTGGCCTTCAAGGCGTCTGGTCGGTGTTCCCCACGTCGGAGGAGGCGCTGCAAGCCGCCGGCGAGGTCGTCTGCACGGCGCTGGCCGGCCGCCCCGCGGCGCACGGCGGCGCGGACGTCAGCGACCTCGAGCGTGTCTTCGGGCTCCTCCAACTGGATCAGGACGGCGAGCGCGTGCCGACGGCACCGCTCACCAACCGCATGGATGCCTGCGGCGCGCCCTACGTCGAGGCCATCGCCACCTACGCGGACGATGCCAGTATCGAAGCTGCCCTCCGGTCGTTGCGCGAAGACGGCGTGACGACCGTGCTGTGCGCGTGCGCGAACTTTCAGGACAACGTGTCGACAGCGGCCGACCGCCTCGAGTGGACGCCGGAGTGGTTTCTGCCGGGTTTCAACGACGCGGGCGTCTCGAGCGGTGTCACGCGGAACCACTCCGCCACGACCCACGAGCAGCTGCAGCACACCTTCGGGATCACGGCCCAGCTGCGTCGACCGGAAGTCGTCAGCGGCGGCGGTCGGGAGCGGTTCGAGGAGCAGTACTGGTACACGGCGCTGCTCGAGCAGGATCCGGACATCACGTTCCCCGAGCAGGGCTTGACCGGGACATCGATACGAGCCCGCCACGTGTACGCCCACTACGCACAGTTGCTGATCCTCGTGTCGGGGATCCAATGGGCCGGGCCGGATCTGACCCCGACGGCGTTCGAGGACGCACTGACGTCCTTGCGGTTCGCGAACCCCGGCGTCGGGGCCGCCCCGTGGTTCCAGCCCGGGGTCGGCTTCGGTCCATCGGACCGGACCTTCAACTCCGACTATGCCGCGTTCTGGTGGGACGCCCCCGCCGTGGCCGACACGAACCAGATCAAGAACGGACGCATGTGTTACGTGGCCGCCGGCACGCGCTACGCGCCAGGTGTCTTCCCGAGCGACCTCGACCACCGTTTCTTCGACCCTGCCGCAGGATGCCGCTGATGCCCGCTCCACTGACCTCGACGATCCGTGCCCATGGGCTGTCGCGCGCGGCTCCTGGCGACACCGTCAACGAGGACGCACTCCACGTCGATGTTGTGGGTGGCCTGTTCGTGGTCGCGGACGGGCTCGCGGGCCGCCCGGCCGGCGAGGTCGCCAGCGCCGTCGCCGTCGACACAGTGGTCGCCACCATCGGCACGAACCCGTCGTCGTCGCTGGCCGTGGCGCTCGAGCACGCCAACGACTCGGTGGTCCGCGAGGCAGCCAGGCACCCGCGGCTCGAGCTGATGGCAGCAGCCGTGACTGCGCTCCGTCTGCACCCGGACACCGGAACCGGCGCAACCGTCGAACTGGCTCACGCGGGCGACTGCCGCGCGTACCTGCAACGCGACGACCAACTTCGTCTGCTGACCCAGGACCACCTGGTCATGCGGGGAAGGACCCGGGTCATCACAAAGGTCCTCGGTCGCCCACGCGTCGTGGAGCCAGACGCCGCGGTTCTGCCGACCTTCCCTGGGGACCGGTGGGTCCTGTGCACGGACGGTCTGACCAAGGTCGTGGCGGACGACCGCATCCACGAGCTGTTGCGTGACGCCCCGGATCCTGTCGTCGCGGCCGGCGGGCTCCTCGATGCCGCCCGTGCAGCCACGACCCCAGATGACGTCACGGTGATCGTCGTCGACGTGGCCCGGCGAGAGGCCAACGCACGATCCATTTGACATATCGTTTTTTATTTCTAAGATATTAGTTTACTCCGTCAGAGACAGAGGGTATCAGTGTCGACTGTCGAAACCCCCGTCAAGGTGGCTGCCCCTGCGGCCGACACCGTGGCGCCACCCGCACCCACGGCGGTCGCCGACGTCGTCGAGGTCGTTTTCAAGGCCGCCTGGCGGACCCACATCGGCCACAAGCGCGACAACAACGAGGACTCCGTCCTCTTCGATCCCGACCGGCAGTTGTTCGCCGTCGCGGACGGACTCGGCGGACGTCCCGCGGGCGAACTCGCGAGCGCGCTCACGATCCAGAGCCTGAAGGCCACCGGGGCGACACCCGGAGGCGTTCAGGCGGCCACCGCCGGCCTCGTCGACGCCATCGGCCGCGCGAACGCAGCCGTCCTCCTCGAGGGCGAGGCCGACGAGGGACACACTGGGATGGGTTCCACCGTGGTGGCCTGTCACGTCACGGCCGAAGGTCGCGTGATCATCATCCATTCGGGCGATTCGAGGGCGTACCTGCGGCGCGACGGACGCCTGGCCCGACTGACGCTCGATCACGTCCGTGTGCGCAGCAACCGCCGCCTGCTGTCGCGCTGCGTCGGCCGGGCACGTGGCGCCGACCCGGACGTCACACAGCTCGTCACGGAACCAGGCGACCGGCTGCTCCTGTGCACCGACGGGCTCACCGACATGGTCGGCGATGACGTCATCGGCTGGCTTCTGCGGGAACCGGACCCGGACGCCGCGGCCGACGCGCTGGTCGAGGCGGCGCTGTCAGCCGGGGGCGGAGACAACGTGACCGTGGTCGTCGTCGATCGTTTCCTACCGGACGACGACAAGGACCCCGAGGAGTGACTGCCTGGAAAATTCTCCCTTCGCGGGAAGGTGATCCACGCCACTTCGTCGAACTGGGATATTAGAGGATCCATCAGAGGATGCAGTAGCGGGAAGGGGTCGGGGGTGACCAGCTCGACAACAGCGTCCGACGTGGTGCGAGGGATCCGTGATCATCGCAACGAGATCGCCACGCTCTCGGTGCTGGTCGCCCTGCCCTTCACGCCGCTGTTCGCCGACAAGGCACCGGCGGGGGTCCTGCTCGACGGCATGGCCGGTGGGGCGCTGCTCGTCATGCACGCCGTGGCCGTCGTTCTCGTGTTCCGCACCGGGCGGTTCCTGCACCTCGCCCAGGTGCCGATGGCCTTGTTCAGCGCGACGATCTTCACGGGGCTCGTCAACGGCGCCCCCCTGCTCCGCACCATCCGCGCGGCTTGCAACGCCTGCATCGGTCCCGAGCCAGGGCCGCTCGCCACCGGCATCAACTTCTGGTTCGCCACGGTCATCACGCTCGCCGTCGCCGTCCTCGGTGCGGCGTTCCTGCAACAGACGCTCTTCCGTCGATTCTCTCGCGCCCCGCGCCTGATGCCGACGCTCGTGACCATCTTTCTCGGACAGGCCCTGATCGCCACGCAGAAGCGACTCTTCCAGGAGATGGTTCCCGTCGAGGCGGCCGAGGGAACCGGCGCCCAACGGGCCGCGGTCGACTCGGCGATCAACACCTTCGGCGCACCGGTCGACCCCCCGTTCTCACTGACGTGGACGATCGGCGACGTGACCCTGGCGACCCAGGACGTACTGGCCCTCCTGTTCGCGATCGCCCTGCCCATCGGCATCGCGCTGTACCTGAAGCTGTCCACCGCCGGCGTCGCGATCCGCGCCGCCTCCGAGAACCCCGACCGTGCCAGCACCCTCGGACTCGACGCCCTCGGCGTCACGACCAGGGTCTGGGCGATCGTCGGCTGCCTGGCGGCGGTGACCGGGATGCTCATCGCCTACGAGATCGGCGCACCGGTCGAGGCGGGTGACGGGATTGCCGGAACCCTCCCGATCGGGCCGCTCGTCCTCGTGCTCGCCATCGCGGTGGCGGCCCGACTGACCAACCTCCCTCTGACGCTGGCAGCCGGTGCGACCCTGGCGTTGGTCCGCACGGCGACCCAGTGGTCGTTCGGATCGACAGCGCCATTCGACGCACTGCTCGGACTCGTCGTCGTCGGACTCCTGCTCCTCCAGCGCGAGAACAAGGACCGGACCGACAACGACGCCCAGGCCTTCCTGGATCTCGCCCGCGAGGCGCGTCCCGTCCCTCCGGTCATGCGGTCGCTTCCGGTCGTGCGGTCCTGGATGAAGGCGGGGATCGTCGTGGTCGCCGTGCTCGTGATCGGGCTGCCCTGGCTCGCAACGCCAGGGCAGGTCGACCTTGCCGGCACCTTCCTGATCGCCGCCATGATCGGACTGTCGCTGCTGATCCTCACCGGCTGGGCCGGCCAGATAAGCCTCGGCCAGTGGGGCTTCGCGACGATCGGCGGCTGGACGGCCGCTGTCTCCGGGTTGCCGATCCCGCTCGCGGTCGTGCTCGCGGCTGTTGTCGGCGCGATCGTCTCGGTCGTCATCGGCTACCCAGCGCTCAAGCTGCGGGGCCTGCAGCTCGCGATCGCGACACTCGCATTCGCCTACAGCGCCCCCTTGGTCTTCACGGATCCCCGCTACCTGGGGGCCAGGCTTCCCGACACGATCTCTGGCAGCTTCTTCGGGATCGACCTCGGTGACCCACGGTCCGGCTACTACCTGCTCCTCGTCCTGCTCGTCCTCCTGGTCGGGGCGACCGTCGGGCTTCGGACCAGCCGGCTCGGCCGGGCACTGATCGCCGTCAGGACCAACGCTCCCGCCGCCGAGTCCTATGGGATCGACCCGCGCCGTCTGCGCCTGACGGCCTTCGCAGTGTCCGGTGCCTACGCCTCCATCGCAGGGGCGCTGTTCGTCGCCCACCAGGGCGCCATGGTCCCGGCGAGCTTCCTTGCCGACGAGAGCGTGCAACTGTTCAGTTTCGCGGTCATCGGCGGCCTCGGCGGCGTGCCCGGCCCGCTGCTCGGGGCGCTGTTCCTCGGGACGCTGAGCCTGTTCAGCGGCAATGAGCTGCTGCAGTACCTGTCCGCTGGGGTCGGCGGCCTCATCCTGCTCGTCGTCGCGCCCGGGGGACTTGCCGAGGTGTTCTACCGGGCCCGTGACGCCGCGCTGCGGCGGCTTGCCATCCGAAATCGCATCCCGGTCGCGAGCCTGCTCGGCGACCGGCTCGCCAAGCAGCTCGGCGAGACCGTCACGTTGCGGCAGTACGGAGCGGACGAGAAGCCGGCACTGCCACCGCTTCGGTACGAGCTGGACCGCCAGTGGGCGCTCGAGCGGTACGGCCAGGGCGACCAGGCCAGCCAGCGCACGAACGGTGAACGCCGGCCCGTGGCAGCCGGAGCGAGTGAGGACGGTCCTCACGACGAGGGCGAGGCGGGCTCATGAGTGACGTCATGCTGCCCGACACCACGACCACCGACGACGCCCCCGTCGCTTCTACCGGGCCTGTTCCACCGGACCCCGATGGTCGACGCAAGGCGAGCACGCGCAAGGTTTCGGGGAAGTCCCAGGCTGACATCCTGCCCGTTTACGACGGCCAGGGTGCAGCGGCGGAAGGTGGGCCGCTCGACCTCGGACCTCGACGTCCCCTGCGTCCGGTCGCACCGACCCCGCGGCTCGCAGGTCGCGGCAGCACGACCATCGAGGACGTCGTCGTCGCGGCCGACGAGGGCGAGCCCGAGGCGCCTGCGGCCCCGCTCCCCCGGCGCATCGCGTCGAAGCTCACGTTCTACAACCCGCTCAACATCCCGGGCCCCAAGATTCCGCTCCTCGTGTTCGGACTCATCGGCTTCCTGGGGCAGTTCGACGACCAGGCGCTCGCGATCGTCGGCCCCGAGATCCGGACCGAGTTCGGCGTGTCCCTCGGCGAGATCGCGTTCCTCGGGTTCCTGTTGAACTCGGTCAACCAGATCGTCGGTCTTCCCTTCGGCTACGTCGTCGACCGAGTCAAGCGCGTCTGGCTCGTCCGCTTCTCGGCGTTCGTCCTGAACGCGGCGAACATCCTCAAGCCGATGGCAGGCTCCTACGTCCAGTTCATGATGATCGGGTCCGTCGCCGGGCTCGTCGGCCGCGGCGGCGGCGTCGCGGCCGGACCGATGATGGCCGACTACTACCCGTCGCGGACGCTGGGGCGAGTATCCGCTGTCATGGCGATGCTGGGGCGGTTCGGCGACATCATCGGCCTGCTGCTCGTCGGGTGGCTGATCACCGTCGTGGGCTGGCGGCAGGCCGTCTTCAGCCTGGCCATCATCGCCACGATCGTCTCCTTGCTCACGCTGTTCATCAAGGAACCCGTGCGGGGCGGCATGACCCGGCAGGAACTCGGCCTTTCGGCCGAGGACGCGGCGGTCGAGCAACGGCCACTCGGGCTCGTCGAGTCCTTCCGTGCCGCGTGGTCGGTCCGGACGCTTCGACTGCAGGCCTTCGTCGGTCTCGTCGGGACGTTCCTCGGCCCGGTCTACCTCGTCATCGGTCGTATCCAGCAGGAGAAGTTCTACCTCGACGCATTCGAACGGGCGATGGTCCAGGTCGTGACCACCTCGGCGACGATCGTGCTGCTCCTGTTCGCCGGGCCCCTGTCCGAACGCTTTCTGAAGAAACGCCCCGAAGTCATCGTCCTCGCCCAGGTTGCCCTCGGGGTCGTGGCGGCCGTCGCCACGGTCGCGTCGGCATTCGCACCCACCCTGTTGCTGTTCCACGGACCCTCGGTCCTCATAGGGGCCGCTGGGGCCGCAATGGCGCCCGCGGCGGCGGCGATCGTGATCCTGGTGGTGCCGCCCCGCATTCGCGGAATCTCGAGCCAGGTGTTCGTGCCGTTCCTACTGGCAGGCTCCGCGATCGGTGTGCAGCTCACCTTCGTCGCCGAACGGATGGACCCGCAAAGGGCCCTGCTCCTGTTCTCGCCCGTCTTCCTGTTGACATCCGCGATGTCGTTGATGACCGTCCGGACCATCACGGCCGACATTCGGTCGGCGCGCGCGGCCGCCGCGGCGGACCGCGCCGTCAGCGAGGCTCGTGAGGCCGGCCAGGAGAAGCTGCTCGTCACCCGCGACGTCGACGTCGTCTATGACGGCACGCAGGTGCTGTTCAACATCGACCTCGACATCCACACCGGCGAGACCGTCGCGCTGCTCGGCACCAACGGCGCCGGCAAGTCGACCTTGCTGCGGGCCGTCGCCGGTCTGCACATGGTCGACAACGGGGCGGTGTTCTACGAGGGCGAGGAAGTGACGGCGATGCCGCCGCACCAACTCGCGCGACGCGGAATGGTGTACGTGCCCGGTGGCCGCGCGATCTTCCCCGACCTCACCGTCGAGGAGAATCTACGGACGGCCACCTGGGCCGACGACACCGACGTCGATGCCCGCCTCGCCGAGGTCTTCGGCTTCTTCCCGCGACTCCACGAGCGTCGCGGCCAGCGCGCCGGTTCCCTGTCCGGTGGTGAGCAGCAGATGGTGGCACTGTCGCAGGCCTTCCTGATGCGGCCGACCCTGCTCCTCATCGACGAACTCTCACTCGGCCTTGCCCCGTCCGTCGTGGAGCAACTGCTGGACATCCTGCGGGCCATCCGCGAGCGCGGGACGACCCTCGTCCTCGTCGAGCAGAGCCTCAACGTCGCCGCGACGATCGCCGATCGTGCCGTGTTCATGGACAAGGGCAGGATCGAGTTCGACGGCCCGATCGCCGACCTCGTCCAACGCCCCGATCTCGTGCGCGCCATCTTCATGGGGGGAACAGCGGCAGGTGGGGCGATCGGCCGCCGCGTCCAGCGTGACGACGAGGGCTCGACCGTCGCCCTCGGCTGCGAGCAGGTATCGGTGAGCTTCGGTGGTGTCCAGGCCCTCGACGGTGTCGACCTCGCGGTCGCGCCTGGCGAGATCGTCGGGATCATCGGCGCCAACGGTGCCGGCAAGACCACACTGTTCGACGTGTTGAGCGGCCATATCCGCCCGGACAGCGGACAGGTCGTTCTCGCCGACGAGCCCGTGACGACCCTGCCGCTCTACGCGCGCTCCCGCAAGGGGCTCGGCCGCTCGTTCCAGTCGGCGCAGTTGTTCTCGGCCCTGACCGTCCGCGAGACGATCGCTGTGGCGCTCGAGAAACGGGCCGGCAAGAACCCGCTCGCCGCCGCACTCTGGGCACCGGGGCACCGGCAGCGCGAGGCGCGGCTACGAGAGCGCGTGGACGGCTACATCGACCTGCTCGGGCTGGGTGACCACGCCGACAAGTTCGTCCGGGAGCTGTCGACGGGCTCACGTCGGGCCGTCGACGTCGCCTGCGCGATGGCCAACGAACCGACCGTCCTGCTCCTGGACGAACCGTCATCGGGCCTCGCCCAGGCCGAGATCGAGGCGCTCGGCCCGACGCTGGCGCGCCTGTCGCGCGACACGGGCTGCGCGCTCGTCGTCATCGAGCACGACCTGCCCCTGGTCACCTCCATCTCGGACCGCCTCGTCGCGATGGAGCTCGGACGCGTCCTGACGTCCGGGCGCCCCGAGGACGTCATTCGCGACCCCAGAGTCCTGTCCAGCTACCTCAACGCCTCCGAAGCCGTCCTGCAACGTTCCGGTTCGCACCTGGCTGCGATCTTCGCCGCCCTCGAGAGCGATCCACGCAGCAACCCCGACGAAGGGATCTAGATCGTGGCCACCAAGACACGCCAATCCGCACGCAAGAGCACCGGCCCGACCGCCAACGGGAAGGTCGACCGTGGCATACGGCCCGATCTCGACCCGGACGCGTTCGCCGAACGCTTCGACGGCGTCGTCGCCAACATCGGGCAGGTCATCAAGGGCAAGGACGACGTCGTCCGCATGGCGTTGGTGGCCCTCATCGCCGACGGGCACGTGCTGTTCGAGGACATGCCTGGCACCGGCAAGACCATGCTGGCACGTGCCATCGGCCAGACCGTGTCGGCGCAGTGGTCGCGCGTCCAGTGCACACCGGACCTCCTGCCGGCCGACGTGACGGGGTCGCCGGTGCTCAATCGCAACACGGGCGAGTTCTCGTTCCGGCACGGTCCGGTGTTCGCCAACGTGTTCCTCGCGGACGAGCTGAACCGTGCGACACCGAAGACGCAGGCATCCCTGCTCGAGGCGATGGCCGAGAGGCGCGTGACCTACGACGGTGTGGAGTACCCGCTGCCGCAGCCGTTCTTCGTGCTCGCCACGATGAACCCCGTCGAGCAGGCCGGCACGTTCCCGCTGCCCGAGGCGCAACTCGACCGCTTCCTGTTCAAGCTGTCCATGGGGTACGCCGGCCGCGAGGCCGAGGTCGAGATCCTGAAGGCCAACCAGCGCCGAGAGGCCATCAACCGGCTCGAGTCCTCGCTGACGCTCGAGGAACTCGTCGAGATGATGGACTGGGCACTCGACGTCGAGATCAGCGACGACATCCTCTTCTACATCACCGACATCGTCCAGGCCACCCGCACCGATCCGGCCCTGGCGATGGGTGCGTCGTCACGCGCATCGCAGGCGTTGATGCGCGCAGGCCGGGTCATGGCCGCCTCACAGGGCCGTGACGACGTGCTCCCCGAGGACGTGAAGGTCCTCGTACGGCCGGTCCTCAATCACCGGCTGATGTTGACCCCCGACGCCCAGTTGCGCGACGAGACCATCGACAACGTCATCGACCGGATCCTGCACCGCGTCAAGGTGTCGATGGGCGCAGCATGACGCGATCGAGACCGACGACGTGAGCGCGACGCCCGTGGCTGCCGGACCCGCCCTGAAGGCGGGCGGGCGCAGCCTGTCCGCACAGCCCGCCCTTGGGATCCTTGGGTGGATCGAGCGCCACGTCGGTCTCACCCCCGCCGGCCTCGCGGTCATCGGCGTGGTGGTCGCCGGCGTCGGCGTCGGTCGGGTGCTCCAGTCACGCGGCCTCACACTGGCCGCCTACGGGTTGCTCTTCGTGGTCGGCCTGTCCTGGGTGCTCGGTCGCCGCACCCTCGAGGTCGAGGCGACCCGTACCGAGCTGCCGAGCCGAGTCCGTCCAGGGCAGCACCTGCAGGCGGAGATCGAACTCGTCGCAGGCCAGCGGCTCTCGACGCTGGTCGTCGAGGAACAGGTCCCGAGCGCCGTTGGCCTGCCCGTGCGGGTGCCCGTGCCGTTGCTGCCACGTGGCAAGGGCGTCACGCACACCTACGAGCTCCAGCCACGTCATCGGGGCGTCTATGACATCGGGCCCCTCGTCATCGAGTGGTCGGATCCCTTCGGGCTCACACGGCGACGACAGCAGGTCGCACCGGCACAGCGAATCATCGTCCACCCCCGGGTCGAACCCGTCCTCGACCGTATCGTCACCCGGGCATGGGAGGACCCGCCGGTCCGCCCTCCGATCAGCAAGCCGTGGCCGACCGGGTTCGAGTTCTACGGGATGCGCGAGTACGTCCACGGGGACGACCCTCGCCGGATCGTCTGGCGGGCTGTGGCCGCACACGACACCTACCTCGTCCGGGAATCCGAGCAAGGAATCACCGACCGGGTCGCCGTGGTCTTCGACACGGGCCGCAAGTACCACAGTCCCGGCTCGTTCTCCGAGACCTTCGAATCCGGCGTCGCCACGCTCGCCTCGCTCGCGCGTACCCACCTGCGGGACGGTCTGGCGGTGTCGATCGACACCAACGGCGGCGCGGTCGGGGACGAGTTCCGGGGACGACACAAGCTCGTGCCACTGCTCGACCGCCTGGCCGAGCTCGCCCCGGAGGCGGTCGACCTCGAGGCCGCGCTCGACCGTCGTCTTGCCAGGCCCGCCCGTCACACCCACAACGTCGTCATCACCCCGCACCTGACCCCGGCTGTGACCCGCCGCCTGCGGATCATGATCGATCAGGGCGCCCACTTGCTGCTGGTCCTGCTGCTGTGGGACGACACCGACCCGGCCACGATCCACCGAGCGAGCCTGCTGCAGTGCCAGGTCGTCGAGATCCAGCCGCGGGTCGCTCTCGGCCGGTCCTTTGGCCGTATGGTCAACGTCGCGATCGGGGCCTGAGCGATGTCGACGACACAGCTGCCCGACGAGACCACGGCCCCTGCGCCCGACGAGCACGCGGCGCCGGGTGGACCGGTGCCGACGACGGCGTCTCCGCGGCTCGGTGACGTCGGGTCACCCCCGGTCGCCGACGTGTCCGACGAACAGCCGATCCCCGAATCTGCGGATAGACCAGAGGAAGACCAGCGTCTGCCGATCGACGCGTGGCGCACGGGCATCGCGGCATCGCTCGGCGGGGCGGCGGCCGGCTGGATGCTCGGCGGGGCGTTCAGCGGCTACTTCGCCGAAGTCGCTGGCGTCGTCGCCGCCGCCGCCGGTGGCCTGTTCGCCGGCTGGTCGTACCGGCTCCGCAACCCCTCGGCCCCCCAACTGGCGTTGCTGCCGGGCGCTGTCGTGCTCGCCGCCCTCTTCGCGGCGCTGACCACCGGCGCAGACATCGCGCAGATCCCCGACCTCGTCACGGAGTCGCTCCGTCAGGGCGGCCTCGCACTGCCACCGGTTCCGTTCGATCCGGGCTGGCGGGTCCTGGTGGTGCTCATCAGCGCCTTCGTGACGATCACCGGGGCGACGCTGGCCGTCAGCCTCGACCGGGCCCGAGTAGCCGTGGCGGTCCCCGGCGTCGTGGCCATGGTCGCGATCCTTCTGCAACCTGCCGGCAGCGAGCTCATGGCGGTGACGGTTGCGCTCGTGCTCGGCCTGGGTGGGCTTGCGGTCGCGTACGGCACCGAGTTGGCCCGCGACGGCGCCGCAGAGTCCGGCGGGTTCGAGTTGCGCCGGCTCGCCCGCGCCGGCGGCGTGTCCGTCCTGCTCGTCGTGGCGCTCACTCTGCTCGGCCAGGTCGGATTCCTGTTTCCCGAGACCGACACCAACCAGGTCGTACCGCCCCGGCGGCCCGAGGCACCACCGCCGCCACGTGACCGCGTGATCTTCACTGCCGAGTCCGATGACACCCAGCCGTGGAGAGTCGGGACGCTCGACGTCTACAGCGACGGTGCTTGGATGACACCGCCCTTCGACCCTGCAGCCCTGGTCGACCTCGCGTCGTTCGACGGCGACGTCGCCGCGGCGCTGCCAGAACCTTCCTTCCCTGGGTCCGTGCTCGATCCGGCCGAGACGATCGAGGTGTCGTTCACACTCCAGGATGTCGAGGGCCGCGTCGTGCCGCTGCTCGCCGCGACGACGGCCATCGATGGCAACTTCGGCCGTCTCGAATTCTATCCGCGGACCCAGACCCTCCAGGTCGACGGTCGCCAGGCGTCCGGAACGACCTACACGGTCACGGCCGCTGCGCCGCCGGCCGGGTCCACCCTGTCCGAAGCACCTGATCCCGACACCGACGACCCGGTGCTCGCGAGCTTCCTCGACGCACCCGAGCCGGGTCCGGTCGCCGCCACACTGCTGGCAGAGGCCGTTGCGCTCGACGCACCGCTGTACGAGAAGCTCCAGTTCGTTCGTAGCCGCTTCTACGACAAGGTGATCGCGGCCGGTACGGGGGAACCGCTCGACGTCGATGCGGCGCGACTGGAGCAGATGCTCCAGGAGGCAGAGGCCAATCCGTACGAGATCGTGGCCGGTGAGGCGCTGCTCGCACGGATGGTCGGCGTGCCGGCACGGCTCGGTTTCGGGTACTTCGGCGGTGACGTGCCTGCCGGCGGCGACGGCAGTGTGCGCGAGTTGCGCCCCAAGCACGGGGCGATGTGGCTGGAGGCCTACTTCGAGGGCCACGGATGGGTCCCGATCATGGGCAAACCGCCACGGGCCAAGTCGAGCCTGTCCGACGACCAGCAGGAACCCGACCCGTTCGTGCAGGCCACGGACGAGATCGCTGCCCGCGTGTTCGTACCGACCGCGGGGCGCTCGCTGGCACCCCTGTACATCCTCGTCCGCTTCTGGCTGGCGCGTGTGCTGCCGTTCGTCCTGGTCGCGGTCGTCCTCATCGGTGGATACCCCGCGGTCTTCAAGAGGATCCGGCGGTGGCGTCGTCGCCGATGGGCCATGCGCACCGGGCCTCGCGCACGGATCGCGGTGGCATACGCCGACATCCGTGACATCGCGAACGACCTCAACATCGGGCATCCATCGTTGACCCCGATCGAGTTCCTCGATGTCACCCAGCCGGATGCGGAGCATCGCGAGCTGGCGTGGCTCGTCACACGGGTGATGTGGGGCGATCTGCGCCGCGACGTGCGTGACAGCGATGCGGACGCAGCAGAGGATGTCGCCGGGGCTCTCCGCAAACGGCTACTCGGCGGTCAGGCGTACATCATGCGGACGCTCGCTGCGATCTCACGGGCCTCACTGACCGAGCCGTGGGATGCGCGGCTGCCCAACGTCTGGTGGGGCTGGCGCCGACGGCAGCGGCGGCGGATCGCGATCGAGACCGGCCTGGTGGCTCCCGAGACCCTGCGGGCCCGGCGATGGCGGCGCCTGCCTGCGTTCCTGCGCCCGCGCCGTCGCCGCACCATCGGCTGGCGCCGGTTCCTGCGTGTCCCACCGCTTCGTGTAACGGTCCCCGCCGTGACGGTCGTCGTGATGCTCGCGATGATCGCACTGACCGGCGGGATCCGTGCCGTCGACCTCACCACGCCGGCGAGCTTCTCGCTGCCGGATGTTCCCGAGCACCTGCCCGGCTACACCTTCGAGCGGTTCGAGGCCGCCGACGAGGTCTTTGCGTTCTACGACGCCGAAGGCCAGTCACTCGTGGCTGGCGGCGAGTTCCACGCCGTGCGGGAGGGCGAGGACGAGACCGGTCTCGTCGTCGGCACGCTGGAGGTCGCGGCGTTCAAGCCGGGCGTTCGCGAGCGCCCCGAGCAACTCGTTCAGGGGCTCCTGCGTGCGCTGTTGATCGATCCCCAGGACCTGATCCGGCTCGGCGGTGAGCGGGTGTACGTCAAGCGCGTCCCCGAGCAGACCCTGTACCTGTGGCTCGCCCCCGACTTGTCGGCCTTCCAGCTGTTCACCGCTGGACGCGAGTTCCGGCAGCCGGACGCCGTGCTCGCCGGGCTCCTCGCGGCCCAGCGCGGTGAGGCCGTCGACCAACTGAAACCGCCGACCGACACACCACCACTCGACGCTCGAAGGGGGACGCCGTGACCACCGCCCGTGTGCACCGCCGCTTCAACGACCCGCGCCGCCTGCGGGGACGCGCCGCAGCAACGGTCCTGCTCGTCCTGGCGACCGCATGTACGGGTCCGGAGGCGCCGCTCGTCGTCGGGATGAACGACCGCACGATCGACATCGTGCTCGGCGAGCGTGTCCGAGTCGTCACCGAAGTCATTCCACCTGCATTGCCCATTGCCATTACGATTCCCCGGACCGTGCCTGTCGCCGCACCACCGATCCCAGTCGGACCCGGTCCGCAGCCCTCGCCGCCGACTCGCCGTTTCGAACTACCGCCGTGCACGCCTCCCGCCGAGGTGGAGATCGCCGAGGAGCACAGCGCGATCTCGGCACCGAAGGCGCCGCCGGCTGAAGCAGCCTACGAGTACTTCACCGTGGCGGTCGTGCTGTTCGTCGACCCCGAGGACGCTGACGGCATCCCGTCCATCCCACCCGAGTCAGAGGACATCCCGCTGGATGCCTCCGGACTTCCCGTCATCACGACCCGCACGATCGCGGACGTCGCGGAAGAGCCCGCCGTCGGCGGTCTGGAGCCGTTCACCTTCGACGTGGTGTGGGAGGCCGGCGAGCGGACCACGACCTCGGCGTACCGGATCGTCGTCGGTGAACCGACGGTGTCCCCACCGGAGCCCGGCGGTGACGACTTCCTCCCACCCGAGACCAGGCCCGTCGAGGACCGCATCGACGGGGTGGATCCGGGGCCCCTGCGCCCCGGGCTGTACCTCACCCAATCGGACCGCAACTCCATGGACGGCTTTGCGCCTCCCGCACCTGGCATGAAGCTCGTCGAGTTCCCCGTCGAAGGCGGGGCCAGCTTCGCCGCCACGGCGACCGACGGCGTAACGACGATCGACTACACCTCGACGGTGGCCTTCAGCCCCGTGGTGCTCGATGCGTGTGACACGTGGGTCGAGGGCTGGCCCGTCACCATCGAGGGCACCGTCGCCTCGAACGATCCGGAGTATCTCGGGCATCAACTCGCCCGGTTCGAGGCCGAGTACGTGATCGCCCCCCAGTTCGGCGGGTTGATCCTCGAGGAACGGGTCATGGTCACCACACCGAGTGACGGCCAGTCCGTCCCGGTGATCCCGGTGCGCATCTCGATGGCGAAGATCCAGACACCACCGCAACCCGCGGGCGGTGATGCTGGATGACCCGCCGAGCGGTCCGTCTCGCCGCGCCGGCAGCCCTGCTGACGTTCATGGCCTCTGCCTGCCTGTCGGTACCTGGTGACGTCGTGCTGCCGGCCCGGGTCGCCGCCGAGCACGCCGCGACGGGCGGCACGCTGCGGGTCGGGATCGAGCCGCCGGGCTCGATCCACCCGACGCTGGCGTCGTCGCCATCCGCGACGCTGATCTCGAGCCTGGTCTGCGACACGCTGGTGCACATCGACCCGGCCACCGGCGATGTCCTGCCCGCCCTCGCCGAGCAGTTCGTGGTCTCGACGGACGGCAAGGCGCTCACGTTCAAGCTGCGCCGCGGCATCACGATGCACGACGGCAGCGAGCTGACGGCCCGTGATGTCGTCGCGTCGATCCACCGCGTCGCTGATCCCAACGAGGGCAGCTACATGCACGGGCTGCTGGACGGCATCGTGGGCTTCGGCCAGTTCAGCGGCCGCGATCTCGAGGACGGTCAGAGCCGCCCGTCCCAGATGGCCGGCGTAGAGACCCTGGAGAAGTACGGCCTCCAGGTGCGTCTGGTCACCTCCGAGCCGCAGTTCGTGCGCCGGTTCGCGCACGCTGCCCTGGCGCCGCTCAGCGAGGACGCCTACGAGGCGAACCCGCTCGCACTCGCGCGCGATCCCGTCTGCGCCGGTCCGTACGCGGTCGACGGCACCTACGACCCGGACGCCAACATCGTTCGGCTGGTCCGCGACGAGGACTTCACCGGGCACTCGCCCGCACTCTCGAATGCCGGGGAGGGCTACGCGGACGTCATCGAGTTCCACGTCCGTCCCGATGCGGATGCGGTGCTGGCGGCCTACGAGGCCGGCGAGGTCGACGTCGCACGCCTCCCGACAACCCGCTTCACCGAGGTCGGCGACGCGCGCGGCGGGGATGTGGTCGAGGGCCCGGACCCGACGATCGAGTACGTCGGGCTGCCCGTGGCCGGCCTCGACGTGGCGCTCGGGATCGACGTCGGAGCCCGCGAACGGTTCGACGAGCTCGCGCTGCGTCATGCACTGTCGCTCGCACTCGATCGCTCGGTCATCGCGGCCGCGCTGCATGACGGGGCAAGGAGCCCCGCGACGTCGCTGACCTCGCCGTCGGTCGGGCGCTACCACGTCCGCGATCGCGCCGTCGGGAGCGAGGTCGACCTCGGAGATCTGCCCGGAAGTTCCACTGACGCCGCCATCGCGGCGTCTCGGGGCACGCCGTTCTGCGACGCGCTGTTGCCGTCCGAAGGGGACCTCGACGGTGCACTGCGGTTGTTGACCGAAGAGACGATCACGGGTCCGGACGGCCCCACGTCGGTGTCGTTGCGGGGACGGACGCTGCCCTTCTACTTCAACGACGAGTTCGGCAATGCCGCCTTCGTCGACGAGGTCGCCGCCCAGTTGGAGCGGGCTTTCGGTTTGCGGATCGAGCCCGTGGCGCTGACATGGGACGAGTTCCTCGACCGCGCGAACTCCGGTGGCGGCTTCGACGGCCTGTACCGGTTGTCCTGGCAGGACCCGGGACTCGCCGCGACCGGTTATCTGCGGGCCGTGGCCGACACCACCGGCGCTGCCAACCTGGGACGCTTCTCGGACGAGACGATCCAGCGGATCTTCGCAGAGCTCGGTGAGGTCGGCGGTGAGGACCACCGATTCATGTTCCAGGTGCTGGAGGACGCGGTTTGCGCGATGGCGCCAGCGATCCCCGTGACGTACGCGCACAGCCGGTGGCTGGTCCGGGGGGAGGCTGTGGGCGTCGCCCGCGACGAGGTCGTCGGCTGGGACGGGCAGGTGCTGCTGCGCGAGCTGTACGTAGGGGGTCGGTGGTGAGACGGAGCACGCTGGCACGGGCCCTTGCGCTCGCCGTGGCGGCCATCGCCGTGGCGGGCTGTGACCCGCGCCCCTTTCCCGCGCCGGCAATCGAGTCGTTCGTCCACACACGCGAGGTACCTCCGCTCGGAGCGACAGTCGACCAGCTCGACGAGGCGACGACCACGCTCGTCACCGACGACGGGCTCCATCACGTGATGGCCGTGAAGGTCATGCACCGACCCGCCGAGCTGCGGCGCGGGTTCGCCGGAATCGGCCGGATGCCGCGAGGAACGGGCATCGTCGCCATCTACGCGGACGACCGCACCGAGGGTGTGTCGCCCGCCGACCTCGGTGAAGCCCTCGATCACACGTTCATCGACGCCGACGGGCAGGTCGTCGCCGTGTTGCGGATCGCGCCCTGCCAGGCGGGCGCCCCGTGCGTCGCCGTCGACCCGGAAGTGACCTACCGAACGATTCTCTACACGCCGAGTGGATGGCTGCTGGACCAGGGAATCGAACGGGGCGCACGTGTGGAGCTCGGCCCAATCGAACCACCTTCGGAGCAATGACCATGGATCCCGACGTCATCACGCGCCTGCTGGCCGGCGCCCTGCTGGGCGCCGTGATCGGCATCGAACGCGAGGTGGCCGATCAACCGGCCGGCCTGCGCACGCACCTCACCGTGGCGCTCGGTGGGGCCCTGTTCGGCGTGATCTCGACGCTGGGATTCGCCGAATTCGTGGATGTCCGCGCCGCGACCAACGTGCAGGTCGACCCGACCCGGGTCGCGTCGCAGGTCGTGGTCGGTGTCGGGTTCCTCGGCGGGGCGATGATCGTGCAGCGGCGCGGCACCGTGAAGCACCTGACGACCGCTGCCTCGCTGTGGGCCACCGTCGCGGTCGGGCTCGCATGCGGCGTCGGCATGGTCGCCGAGGCTGCGTTCACGACCGTCCTCGTGCTCCTGTCCCTGGCGCTGCTCCGGCCGTTCCGCCAGTGGTTGCGCGTCCGCTCGGGTGCCGCGCGGGAAACGGTTCGCCTCGTCGTCCGGCCCGGCGCTCCGCCCGACGAGGTTCTGCGGACCCTTCGAGCGATCGAGGGACTGCGGTGCGAGAACGTCCGATACGAGCGCGACGACGGCAACGACACGTTCGTCGTCGAACTGCGTGCCGAACCGAACAACGACGTTGCCGACCGACTCACGCTTCTTGCCAGCCGGTGCGACCTCGTCACGATCGCCGGAGTGTGACGGTCATGGCGACACGGCGGGGTGCGAGCAGGAGTGGGCGGTCGGTGCCTGCCCTCTACGGCGCGGTGTCCCTGATCCTCGTCGTCGGCGCGGTGGCACTGGCCCTGTCGACCCCACCGCCGTCGACCCCGCCACTTGCCGCCGTGGCCCCCGCCCCCCAGGAGCAGGTCGAGGTCGAACGAATCGAGCAGGACTCCCGTTTCGGGGAGGGCGACGGTGGGGAGGGCGAATGTGCGCCAGGAACACCCGGCTGTGCCGGAACCGGGGAGGTGGCGCCGAGTGACCTCGACGAGAGGACGGTGCCGCCGTCGGACGGACCCTCCGAGATCGTCGAGACGCAGGCACCCGGCACCTTCCGACGCTGCCACAACGGGGGACGGACCCAGAGCCCTGACCCGCAGTCACCACCTTGCATCCCCGCGGTCTTCGATGCGGACAACGGCGGTGCCACGTGGGCGGGCGTCACCGCTGACACGATCCGAATCGGCGTCCCCTGGCCGATGTACGCCCAGTTGTCGGCGAACACCGGCGATCAGCAGCGCGAGGACGACTTCGTGGTTGCCCGCGCGTACGCCCGCCACGTCGAACGCTACTACGAGCTCTACGGGCGACAGATCGAACTGGTCAAGATCGACAGACCGGACGGCGACGGGCCGGCGGCCGAAGGTGCTTTCGCCGAGGACGTCGCCGCCGCAGACGTCTTCGCGGTCCTCGACTTCGAGGACGGTTCCATCCCGTTCTATCGCGGTCTGTCCGATCGCGGCATCGTCGCCGTGGATGCCGCACTCCAACCCGCGATGCGCAGCGCCGTCCACGCGGCACACACCCCCTATGTCTGGGGGGTGTACCCAGCCGTCGAGGAAGCGCTGGCGGCGACCGGCGACGTTCAGCCGGCGTCTACCTGGGGGCGGCAGCCGAAGTCGGCTTCGAACCGGAGTGGCTGCTGAGCGGCTTCCCTGGTTTCGCGGACACGCAGGATCTTCTCTCGAGACTCGTCACGGAGGAGCAGCGCGCCCACGTCTTCGGTCTCGAGGCCGGCTTCCGGGCACCGGATCGAAAGACCCGAGGGCTCGCCTGGGAGAGCTACTACTGGCACACCGCGGTCAAGGACGAACAGCCCGAGTTCTCGTTCGACCAGAACAACAACTACGACGTCGCGACCAAGGCCTACAGCTTCTACGCCCAGATCGCGCTCGTTCTCGGTGCCGGCATCCAGGCGGCCGGACCGGACCTCACCCCGGAGTCGTTCAGTGCGGGGCTACAGAGCATGCGACATCCGAACCCGGCCGCAGGCGCCGCGCCTTGGTTTCAACCTTCCGTCGGCTTCGGAACCCCATCATGGACGTTGAACCGTGACTATGCCCTGGCATGGTGGCAGGGGCCCAGCCCGACTGATCAGGCCGGGCGTCTCTGCTACGTCGGTGGCGGCACGAGGTTCGTCGTGGGGAGCTTTCCCGCAGGTGCGGACAACCTGTTCTTCGCGCCCCAGGAGGGCTGCCGATGATTCGAGCGATGATCATCGCCGCCTGCGTGCTGGTCACTTCCTGGGCGCTCCTCGCCGCGCTGGCCGCCAGGCTGCCCCCGGGCCTGTTGAAGGAGTCGTTGGGCTTCCTCCCCAACTGTGTGACGTTTCTGCGGCGCCTCGGCCGTGACCCGCGGGTTCCGCGCGGTGTCAAGATCGCTCTTGCCGGAACAGCACTGTGGGTCGCGTCCCCGATCGATCTGCTCCCGGAGTTCCTCCCGGTGATCGGCCCCCTCGACGACGTCGTGGTCGTGATCCTGGTCCTGCGGTATGCGGCCAAGCGCGTTCCACGAGAAGCTCTGGTCGAGGCCTGGCCCGGTGACCCACGGGTGCTCGCCCGCCTCCTGCGAACCCGCTCGGGGACGCCCAGGGGTCGGCAGCCGACAGAGGATGCGGGAGAGCAACGGTGAAGCGGCCTGGCAGCCGCTCCGTTCCCCAGGAACAGGTCGAGGTCGAACGCATCGAACGGACCTCCCGCTTCGGCGACGGCAACGGGGATCGGGGCGAGTGCACTCCTGCCACGCCGGACTGCGCAGGGACTGGCGAGACCCAACCGGACACCCCTGACAACGTCGCCGGTTCCACGTCCGACTCACCCTCCGAGATCGTCGAGACCCGGGCCCCAGGCGAGCTGCGCCGCTGTGTGCAAGGACCGGGTGGGCTCCGACAGACCGAGGATCCCCAGTCCCCGCCATGCAAGCGCGAGATCTTCACCGGCGACAACGGCGGCGCCACCTGGACCGGCATCACCGCAACCGACATCCGGGTGGCGTGGCCGACGGGGTTGGACGAGAACGGCAATCCGACGGGACACGACCGGGCGCTCGAGGATGCGATGGTCGCGCATGTGAACCAGCACTACGAGCTGTACGGGCGGAGGTTCGTGCCAGTGCCGATCGACTCCACGAACCTCGACGGCAGTGCGGCGTCGGCGCGTGCCTTCGCGCGCGACGTCGCAGCGACGGAGGTATTCGCCTCGCTCGGTGTCGGTTCCGGCGCTCCCACCTTCCATCGGGAGTTGGCGAGCCGGGGGATCGTCAGCGTCGTGTACCCGAGCCAGCCGTCGGCGCCGGTAGGGCTCTTCGAAGGTCTCCACCCACATGTGTGGAGCACGACGCCCGCGATCGAGGAGGCGCTCGATGCGACGGCAGCACTGGTCTGCGACGAGTTGCGCGATGCACGGGCGAGGCATGCGGGGGCGGACCTCAGCGGGGCGATACGACGTTTCGGTGTGGTTGTCGAGACCCGTGGCGGCGATCGCGTCGATCCCCAGCGGCTGCTGACCGGCTTGGAGGCCTGCGACGAGGACGTCCAGAAGCTGGCTCGGAACCAGCGCAGCCACACCTTCGGGCTGACGGCGGACTTCCGAGCACTGTCGAGCCCGTCAGGGACCTCGAGTAGCTCACGCCGCTTCGAGGAGCAGTACTGGCACCACGCGATGAAGGACGGCGATCCGCAGGCGACGACGACATCCAACCTGCGGCCGTTCTACCAGCAGTTGCTCATGCTGGCGGCCGGGATCCAGTGGGCGGGGCCCGAACTCACGCCAGCCGCCTTCGGCGAGGCCCTGTCGACCATGAGGTTCGCGAACCCTTGGGTCGGTCAGCCGCGGTGGTTCCAACCGTCGGTGACCCTGGGACCGGGCGACCACGGCTGGAACTCCGACTTCGCGATGATCTGGTGGGACATGTCCGCAGAGGAGGAGGAACGGGTCTCGCCAGCCATGAAGGGCCGGGCGTGCTACGTCGGCAACGGGATACGTGTCACCGCCACGACGATTCCCGCCGACGCCGATGCCACCTTCTTCGACCCGGAGGCTGGTTGCCGATGAACGACAGGTTGCAGACGACTTCGACCCCGGCCGCCCGCCCCAGGAGGCGTGGCAGGTCCGTGTCGGCCATCTACGGCATGATCTCGTTCGTGCTGGTTGTCGGCGCCGTCGCCCTGGCACTGTCCACGCCTCCCCCGTCGACGCCACCACTGGCTGCGGTCGCCCCGGCGCCGCAGGAGCAGGTCGAGGTCGAACGCATCGAGCAGGACTCCCGCTTCGGCAAAGGCGCCGGCGGCGAAGGCGACTGCGCGCCGTCCGATCCGGGATGCTCCGGGGTGGGGGACCAGGCACCGGACGAGACCACCGACGACGGGGGCCTGACGACGCCGGACCCGTCGGAGGCGCCGATCGAAGTTCCCTCACACGGCGCGTTCCGGACCTGTGCGCACGGACCGGGCGGGGCGAGACAGACCGTGGACCCCCAGTCGCCACCCTGCAAGCGCGAAATCTTCACCGGCGACAACGGCGGCACAACCTGGCCGGGCGTCACGGCCACCACGATCCGGATCGGTTACGCCGTCGATCCCGACAGCCCGACGAACCAGTACGGCTCCAACAACGGGAACCAGAAGCTCTTCCCGGCCTGGATCCGCCACTTCAACCGGCTGTACGAGTTCCACGGGCGTGCACTGGAGTTCGTGGAGGTCGAAATCGACGGGCGGAGCGACCCGAGCATCCAACGAGCCGACGCACGGGCCTTCGCGGAGGCCGAGGTCTTCGCAGCACTGTCGTACAAGTATCTCGGGCCGTTCCAGGACGAGCTTGCCGAGCAGGGCATCGTCCACATGGTCGACCCCTATGGCGCGGGCTTTCCGACGAGTGCGGAACTCACAGCAACCGGCCCGTACGCGTGGAGCATCTACCCGACGCTCGACCAGAACCTCGATGCGGCCAGCGCTCTGATCTGTACGGCGCTCGTCGGTCGTTCGGCCCAGCACGGCGGTGACGACGTCGTCGACCAGATCCGCCGGTTCGGCACCCTCGTCGAGCAGCCTGGCAGGCTGTACTACGACGACAGCATCCTGACGACACGGCTGAAGGCATGCGGCGCCGACACGCGGCGCTACGTCAGCGACGGCAGCGAGGACCCGTCCGCCTCGGTGCGGCGCATGCGAGACAAAGGGATCACCACGATCGTGTGCGTGTGCGACAAGCTGCCACCCGACTACACCGAGGCCGCCGAGGCGATCCTGTACCGCCCCGAGTGGCTCTTACCGGGCATCAGCGACGCGGACCTCAACATCCGGGATCGGTACGTCCCCAAGCCGCCGACCCAGCCCCGTGCGCAGATAGCGCATGCCTTCGGACTGTGGAGCGGGCCACGCCGGCCCCCCATCGACGGTGCTGGACGGACCTACCGGACGCTGGACGAGTACTGGTTCCACGCCGCGAGCGCGGAGGATCCCGAGGTGCGGGAGCCGACCGGCGCCAACCCCTACGGGTGGTACGCGCAATTGCTCGCACTGGCCTCCGGGATCCAGTGGGCCGGGCCCGACCTGACACCCCAGACGTTCGCGGACGCGCTGACAAGCCTGCGGTTCCCGAACCCGGACGTCGGCGCCGCGCCGTGGTTCCAGTCCTCGGTGGGCTTCGGCCCGACGGACCGCGGGTTCGGGTCCGACTACGCGCTGTTCTGGTGGCGCGACCCTGACGACATGGCCTTCGAGAGCGGGTCCGACATCGGGGAGGTCTGCTTCGTCGGCGACGGCCAGCGGGTCACGTCGGGCACGATTCCGGGCAACGCCGACGACCTGTTCTTCGACCTCGATGCGGGCTGCCGATGAGTCGGCTCAGCCAACTCCGTTCAGGCGGTCGTCCAGCAGGTCCAACACGTCTGGCCAGTGACCCAGATCGGCCGCCACCGCATGCTCCTCGAGCCATCCGACGAACGCGGACTTCGCCGCCGACGTCAGGTCGAAGTGCCACTGTTCGGCCCGCAGGATCCTCTTGCCACGAATCATCTGGTCGCCATGCTCGGTGACGAACCGTTCGACCAGGTGCCAGGCGAACACGTCCTCGGCCTCGGCGCCGGCCGGGTGGTCGGGGATCACCTCGGCGTAGGTCGTCACCTGCGTGCGGTTGCTGAACTGGAAGCGTTCGATGAGCGTGGACTTGGCCCGACGACCGTTGTCGTCGTTGTCCAACAGGACGAACACGTCCACGTCGGTCTCGGCCCGCAGGACGATCGCATACAGCGCTGCCGGCAGCGCGCCCCCCGCCGGATGCACGACGACCTCGTCGAACACCTCCTCGCGGTCGAGGATCCGCGCCGCCAGCCGCAGGTAGGCCTCATCCGTGCCGCCCTCGACAATCAGGACGGCCCCGGTCCCGTCGGGGATCGTCTGGGTTCGATCGAGGACGGCGGCAAGCCCGGGGTCGCGGAACAGTCCACCGGTCAGCGTCGCGTGCGGGACGTCGCCGGCTGCCCCGCCGATGACGCGTGTGCGCCCCTGGTCGTCCCTGGCGACCGCGATCAGCTTCGACTCCGAGGTCCGCGGCACGATCCACGGCGACTCGGTCGTCAGCAGCACGGGGGCGTCCGCGGCGACGCCGACCTCGAGGAACTCGTCGCGCAGCGACTCCTGGGCGGCCGGGTGCAGGAAGACCTCCGGTTCCTCGACGACGATCGCCGCGAGTTCGACCCCACGCCGCACGAAATGGGCGGCGAGGGCCGCGGCGAACGTCGCACGCAGCGACGGCGCAGAGACCTCGTACCCGTGGTCGTCGCGGACGCTGACCGTTGGCCCGTCGGCGTCGATTTCCAACGACGCGATCTCGGGCAGCACGCGCCGCAAGGTGGGCAGCATGTCGGCGGCGACCTTGGCGGTGTCCTCCTCGGCCAGCAGCGGCAGCGCCCTGGCCAGCACATCGGCAGGGGTGTCGGTCGACCATGCGGTGACGGCCCGGCAGTCCCCCAGTGGCAGGTCGTCCCTGGCGCTGCCCGGTGAGACGTCGACGACCCGTTGGCCGCGTGGCCACGACACGGTGACCGTCACGTTGTCGGCCCGGCCATGGTCACGGACACGGAACTTGCAGACGACCTCAGGGACCTCGTCCGGGGCGGCGCGTGGCACTTCACGGACCGGGTCGTAAGGCAGCGACGAGTCCAGCGCGAGTGCCACGGCCCTGGCGAGGTTGGACTTGCCCGCGAGGTTGGGGCCAACGATCGCAGTGACCGCTGGGGCGAGTCGCAGGCGCACGGGCGGCCCCCACACCGACCGGTGGTTGGTGACGACGACCTCGTGCAGACGCATCGGGGGCTCCATGTCGAACATGGTGCGAACGGTTCAGGTCACGAATCTACGGATCCGTAGCACGTCCGCGCAGTTTCGGCGCGCGCACTGACCGTTCGTCGCGGGGTGACGACCAACGGCCGTTGACCCTGACGGCCCCATCAGCACGCTTGCAGACACCACAGACCGTGCACCGAGGGAGAGGGCCGCCATGCACCGCTATCTGCTGATCGCCAACCAGACCCTGGGAGGATCCGAGCTGTATCGCGAGATCACGCTGCGGATCGTCGACGAGTCGTGCGAGTTCCACGTCGTCGTCCCCATGACCGAACCGGATGCCGAGGCCACGTGGGTGCCCGCCGACCCGGCCTTCGGCGTGCCGGTCCCGCGCCCCGACATGTCCGAGGCTCTGGACGAGGCTCGCCGCCGCTCGGAGCACCGCCTGGAGCGGATGCTCCACACGATCGAGGAGGCCGGCGGGATCGGCACCGGCGAGGTCGGCCCGATCGACCCGTACGAAGCCGCACTGGAAGCGCTCGAGCGTGGGTCGTACGAGGAGGTCATCCTGTCGACGCTGCCACCAGGGATCTCGCGCTGGCTGAAGATGGACCTGCCGAGCCGACTGAAGCGCGCGACCGACCTGCCCGTCACCGTCGTCGAAGCCGAGGAGTCCACGGTCAACGCCTGACGGCGGGGCACCGCCGGACCGGACCTGCTCTGGGCGGGGTTTGCGACATATGCTTCGTGAACCTCACCCAGACGCGGGGGTCCAGGACAGCAGGGCGTCGGCGAAGGCGTCCGGTCGCTCCAACGGGACGAAGTGGCCGGCTTGGTCGATGATCGTGACGTCCGGATCCGCAAGCAGTTCCTGCAACCGTCGGCCGTTGCGGTCCCACGGCAGCGCCGGGTCCGAGCCTCCCCAGACGATCTGGGTCGGCATGGGCAGCCGCGCCAGGGACGGTGCGGCGTCGACGGTCTGGCGGTTGTCCAGGGCCTTGAGATGACGGGCGAAGGCGCGGCGACCGTCCGCGTCGGTCATTTTCCGGTCCCAGAAGATCCGTTGGAGGTCGTCGTCGCGCAGCGCCGACCGGTCGTGGAAGACCCGCGCGACCTGGCCCCGTGACCACGCGTTGGCGGCGAGCACACGCACGCTCGCGAACGTCGGGTACAGGGGAGCGATCCGCTTCAGCAAGGTGATCGGTGGGATGGGCCAGGCGTCCTCGGTCGGGCAGTTGCTCAGCGTCAGTCGGGACAGCAGCGTCGGGTGACGGGTGGCGAGGATCTGCGCCACCGCTCCGCCGAGGTCGTGCCCGACCAGCCAGACCGGCCGGTTCAGCACCGTTCTCATCCACGTGGCCAGCAGTTCCGCGGCACCCGCCAGCGAATGGTCGGTCCGGGACGGCACGAGCGTGTGGCCGTAGCCGGGCAGATCGAATGCGAACACGTCGAGGTCGGCGTCGGCCAGCGGTGGCAGGACGTCACGGAACAGTTCCGCCGATGTCGGGATGCCGTGCAGGAGGACGACGACCTCGCCGTCGCCCACGAACCCCTCGCCGACGGCACCGTCGCCGGCACACAGCGCCGACAGGGCCGCCCCGCCGACCCCGAACGTCCTGCGCACCACCTCGCCCATCAGACGAACTTCGCGAGGTGGTAGCGCTTCTTGCCAACCCGGACCACGAGCATCGACGGGGACGCCAGGTCGTCGGGGCCGACGGTCGCCTGCGGGTCCCCGACCACGGCATTGTTCAGACTGACGCCGCCCTGCTGGACCAGTCGGCGCGCCTCGGCGTTGGAGGCCGCGGCTCCGACCTCGACGAGCAGTTCGAGCAGACCGATGCCCACGTCCAGTCGTCCGCGGCCGATCTCGACCGATGGGGCTTCGGCGAAGGCGTCCGCGAGCACCCGGTCGTCCATGCCGGTGAACGGTTCCTTGCCGAACAGCACCGCGGCGGCACGCTCCGCACCAGCCACCGCGTCGTCGCCGTGGATGAGGCGGGCGGCATCGCGGGCGAGTGCGCGGTGCGCCTCCCTGGCCGCAGGGTCGTCGTGCAGGGACCGTTCGAGCTCGGCGATCTCGTCCAACTCGAGGAACGTGTAGAGCTTGAGGAACCGCACGACGTCGTCGTCGGGAACATTGAGGAACCACTGGTAGTACGCGTAGGGCGAGGTCAGCTCGGGGTCGAGCCACACCGCGTTGCCGGTGGACTTGCCGAACTTCTTGCCGTCGGAACGCTCGATCAGCGGCCACGTCAACCCGAACACCCGCCTCCCGTGCAGCTTGCGGGTCAGGTCGATGCCAGCGGTGATGTTGCCCCACTGGTCCGACCCGCCACCCTGCAGCGTGCAGCCGTAGCGCTGGTACAGGACCGCGAAGTCGAACGCCTGCAGCAACTGGTACGCGAACTCCGTGAACGAGATCCCGTGCTCACGCTCGTCGAGGCGGCGCTTGACCGATTCCTTGGCAATCATCGCGTTGACCGAGAAGTGCTTGCCGATGTCACGCAGGAAGTCCAGGAAACTGACGTCACGGGTCCAGTCGAAATTGTCGACCAGGATCCCGGGCGAGAAGTCACGGTCGTCCGGGTCGCCGCCGAGGTCGATGACCCTGCCGAGGTCCCGGCGGATCCCGGCGAGGTTGCGTTCGAGGTGCTCCTCACCCAGAAGTTCCCGTTCGGCGTCGCGGCCCGAGGGATCCCCAATCCGTCCGGTGGCGCCCCCCGCGATCGCGATCGGGCGGTGCCCCGCCCGCTGTAGATGCGCCATCGCCATCATCCCGACGAGGTTGCCGATGTGCAGGGACTCGGCGGTCGGGTCGAACCCCACGTAGTAGGTGACCGTGGAGGTGTCGAGCGCCTCGCGCAACCCGGCCTCGTCGGTGATGTCGTCGATGAAGCCACGGGCACGCAGTGTGTCGATCGGGTTGGTGTTCATGGCGCGGGACGGTACCCACTGGGGTGGCGTCGGCCCCAACGTCGCTCGCCGGCCCCGTAGGGCATCACCCGGCGGATTCGTACTCGCCGACCAGACAGTTGGGCACCACACAGGCGACGGTGGAACCTTCGTCCGAGGTCTGCTCGATCCTGACCGTGGCACCGACCACCTCGGCAGTGGCCGCGGCGACCGCGAGTCCCATACCCATCCCGCGGGTTTCGCGGCGCAGGACATTTCCGCCTCGGTTGAACGGCGTGAACAGCTCCGCGGGATCGAGGTCACCGAATCCAGGCCCATTGTCATGGACCCGTAGGACGAGGTCGGACCCGACCTCGGCGGTCACCCGGACCTCGGCGCCCGAGTGTTTGAGCCCGTTCGACAGCAAGCGCGCCAGGACATCGCCGACGAGGTCCCCGTCAAGGTGGACGACGGCATCGGGGACCTCGACCCGCACACGGTCGTCGCCGTCGAGTGCGGCGACCACCTCGCCGACGAGCGCCTGCACCTGGACCGGCCGTGGGCGGACCCGTACCTCCCCGGCCCGCAGGTTCGCGAGACGGACGGTGTCCTCGACGGTCTTCGCGAGCGCGCCGGCGTGCGACCGGATCCGAGAGAGCAGAAGCGCCCGGTCGTCGTCGGTGATGCCGTCCCAGCGTGCATGCAGCAACTCGGCGTTGCCGCCGATGACCGTCAGCGGTGTTCGCAGTTCGTGCGACAGCGTGGACAACACGTCGTCCTTGAGGTCCGCCATCCTTCGCAGGTGATCGGCCTCCTGTAGAAGGAGCGCCACCTGGCGGTGCTCGTCCTCGAACTGTTCGCGCTCGAGGGCGACGGCCAGGCGGCCGGCGACGCGCAGGAAGAGGGTCGACTCATTGAGCCCGAACATGACCGGGTCGTCAGCGGCAAGCACGCGCAGGACGACGTCGCGGGTACGCGCCTGCAGCAGCCACTGTCCGCTGACGAGTCGGTCCATCTCGAAGTCCCCGTCACGTGGGCGCCGCATGCGCACGTCCTCTGGCACGGGTTCACCGACGGCAGCAATGGTGGTGCGGTCCTTCACGACCCAGGTGCCGATCCCGTCCGCCACTCGATTGACGGCAGCGACGTACGCCTCCAGCGCTCCAGGGTCGCCTGGGCGGCGCAGGTAGTCGGCCTCGGCCGCGTCGATCGCGTCGAGGTCGTCGACGAGCCAGGCGGCACGCAACCACCTCGGCGGAGCCGTTGCGAACGCAAGCACGAGTGCGGCGGCGATGGAGATGGCGTACCCGACGGCATCGAGCACCACGAGCGAGACGACGATGCCGACACCGAGTCCCGCGAGACCGACGTTCAGCGAGAAGGCGCGTTGGACCGTGAACGAGGACCGAAGCCGCGTCGCCTGTCCGGCGATGGCGCGCCAGGACACCACGTGTGCCGCCGCGACCAGTGCCGGCAACAGGACCATGATCTCGAGGTTGCCGAGGCCGCGGACCACAGGCGAGCCCTGCCCGAGGACGACGTACGCGCCGACCACCAGGAACCCGAAGATCGCACCCGCGCCAGCCACGTGACGAATGAGGGGGCGGACCGGCGCGATCGCGTCGACGAAGCGCAGAAGCACGAGCGGATACAGCATCAGGCCCGTGAACACCGGAATGATCACGAACTCCGAGACCTGTGTCAGCGGCGACAGGACGCCGATGATGCCGACGAGCAGGAACACGCCGACCAGCTGGTTCAGCGCCTCGATTCGTAGCCGCCGAGCGCGGCGGCGCGTCAACTCTGCGAGAGCGACGAAGGCCACCCCGATGAGAAACGGCGGCAACGCCATGTGATCTCCGCCAACACGCCTGAGGGCTCCCCGGACCAGCGAAGGTAGAGACCTTCCATTTCCGTGGGACCGAACGGCCGCATGCAGCGCGTACAGCGCGCACGCAAAGCCACGCAACTCACGACAAACCGGACGAAGGCGGGCGTCAGCCCTCGGACTCGAAGCCGCCCCAGTTCAGCGGTCGCAGGGTGATCGGGGGCGTCAGCGCGGGGACGTCGCGGGCCGGCAGCCACTGCGGCATGCCGTCGGCCCACACGTAGGTGTCCGGGTCGATCGACCCGTCGAGGACGAGATCGCGCATGGTGTCGAGGTCGACAGGACCGCGCTGGACCCCGTTCTCCAGGAGGAACCATCGGGCACCTTGCACGGTCGAACTCCGGATCGAAGAGACATCGGCGACGCACGCTACCGGGCAGCCCGAGCCAGCCTCCAAGTCGTACCCCGTCGTCGGTACGGGATCGTCGTAGGCTGCGGTGTCCCCTCCGGAGCCCGACCGTGTCGATCGCCACCTCCCTGTTCCGTGCGGCCTTGCGCCCACGGCCGCCGATCGTCGCCGGGACGCTCGCCGCCGTCGGCATCGACGGCCCGGTCACGATCCGGCGTGACCGCTGGCATGTCCCCCATGTCGATGCGACGGCCGCCCCCGACGCCTGGTTCGGGTTCGGATTCGCGCAGGGCCAGGACCGTGCCTTCCAGATCGCGGCGTTCGCGCACATCGCGGCCGGCCGACTGAGCGACCTGGTCGGGACCGAGGGCCTGCCCGTCGACCGCCTGATGCGACGCCTGGACCTGCACGGCCGCGCCGCCCGGACGCTGCCGCTTCTGTCCGACCCGGTGCGCGAGTCGATGCGGTCGTTCGCTGCTGGCGTGAACGCCGGCATGACGGTCGGCATGGAGCGAGCGGCGGTGGAATTCACCCTTCTGCGCACACGACCTCCCACCCTCACCGCCGTCGACATCGCCGCCATCGCGCGGGTGTTCGCGTTCTCGCTCGCCGCAAACTGGCAGGACGAGATCGCCCGTCTGACGGTCCTCGAGCAGGACGGCGCCGACGCACTCCGACGCCTCGACGACCGGGCGTCCTCACACCTGCCCACCACGATCGGTCGTGACGAGGGCCCGGTGACCGATGCCCTCGAGGCCGACATCGCGGTCCTCGAGCAGTGGTTGCCGCTCGGCGGGGCCTCCAACAACTGGGTCCTGTCCGGGCAGCACACGGCATCGGGTCGGCCGCTGGTGGCCAACGACCCACACCTGCCCCCGATGCTGCCGAACTACTGGTACCTCGGGCACCTGCGGTGCCCCGACTGGGAGGTCGCCGGCGCCGGACTGATCGGCATGCCGGCGATCGCGGCCGGCCACAACGGGTTCGGGGCGTGGGGCGTGACGGCGGGTCACTGCGACGACACGGACCTGTTCCTCGAGGAGGTCGACGGCGACCGCGTGCGCGACGGCGACGGGTGGGTCACCTGCAAGGTGCGGCGCGAGGTGATCGCCGTGCGCGGCGGCAAAGACGTCGTCGAGGAATGCGTCGACACGCCGCGTGGCCCGATCGTCGGTCCGGCGCTGGGCGGCGCGCCGCACGGACTGTCGATGGCAGGAACATGGTTGGACGAGGCGCCGATCGACGGCTTCATGGCCTTGCCCTCGGCACGCTCGGTGACCGACTTCCGCGACGCGTTCCGTCGCTGGCCGGCGATGAGCTTCAACGTCGTTTGGGGCGACCGCGACGGTCACATCGCCTGGCAGGTCGTCGGCGAACTCCCGCTGCGCCGGTCGGGCAACGGCACGCTTCCGCTGCCCGGGTGGGATCCGACGGTCGGATGGACCGGCCGGGTCGCCTACGACGACATGCCGCACGCCATCGACCCCGACTCCGGAGTGCTGGCCACGGCGAACAACGTCCCGATGCCGCACGCGGACGGGCCGTTCCTCGGGATGGACCACCTCGAGGGCTACCGGGTCGGCGCGATCCTCGAGGTCCTGCGGGAGCGTCATGACTGGGACGTGCCTGCCACGCTGCTGGCCCAGCAGGACACCCGGTCGTTGCCATGGCGCGACCTCGCGCCGCTGCTGCTGGGCAGTGGGCGGCCGGCGGAACCAGACGCCGCCGCCGGCTGGGACCTGCTCGATGGCTGGGACGGTGACGTGGCCGCCGACTCCCCAGCTGCCTCGATCTACGAGTTGACCGTTGCGGGACTGCGGCGACGCGTCCTGCAGCGGTTGGCACCAGGGGCGACCGGTCACCTGCTCGCGCACACACCCGTGCCTGGACTGATCGACGAGGCACTGCTCGGTCTGCGCGGGACGGCCCATCTCGTGCGGTCGCTGGCGGACCCAGACGGTGTGCTGGATTCCGTGGCGGACGTCGAGGTCGCGATGGCCTCGGCGGTGCGGGAGCTGAGGCGACGGTTCGGCAGCGACGCCCGGCAGTGGAAGTGGGGCGACGTTCGGCCGCTGCGCCTGCGCCATCCGGTCAGCAACGCAGCCCCGCCGCTGGCGGCCGTATTCGACCGCGGCCCGTTCCCGATCGGCGGCGACGCCCACACGATCCCGCAGGCGTCGTCGATGCCGCACGACCCGCTCGGGCACATGCTGGGATCGGTGACGCTGAAGATGGCGGTGGACACCGGCGACTGGGAAGCCTCACGCTGGGTCCTGCCGGGCGGTCAGTCCGGCGATCCGACCTCCCCGCACTACGACGACCAGATCCCGCGGTTCCTGGCGGGCGCCGGCATCCCAATCCCCTGGTCGCCGCTGGCCGTCGAGGCCGCGACCCGGTCGACCCTCACCCTCCACCCCGCCTGACCCATCCAGGCCGACGGGAATGGGTCCTTTCCCGCGGATCCGCGGGTTTCTCGACATTCGCTCGGCGAGGCCCGGTCGGAGAGTGGTTGTCGCGTCACATTGTGTGATGCGTGCCGGGCCCTTCGCCTCTGGTCGACGGGACCTCCGGCGGCCACAATCGGGGGTGGACGACAGTCTCGGAACTCGAGCCGGGTTCCGCGGCCGAATCCGAACCGCTCAGGCGGTCACGGGTCGTGTTGACCCCCTCGGGGGTGCATCGGTCGCCCGGCGTCGGATGAGACGCCTCCCCGATGGGCGAGCGAACGGCGAGACCCACCCGTGTTGGTCACCCGAACCATGAAAGCTCTGGGAGGCTGACATGAGGAACAAGCGAGCTCGGCGCCGGCTCATGCACACCATCGGCGTCTTCATCACGTTGTTGGCCACGCTGGTGGCCTTCGCCCAGGTAGCCGCACTCGCGGCCGTCGAGGACGCCGGCATGGACTTCGGCGTCTGCGACGGTGAATTGTGGGTCAAGTGGCAGGCTCCCGGAACATTTGTGTACAGCGACGACTGGATCGGTGACCCGCCCGTTGTCACCGTCGAGGTCCACGAGGGAACCGAGTCCGAACCGTGGATGATCGAGTGGACCTCCAGTGAACTGGCAGCCGTCCTCGTCGGTGTGAAGGCCAGCACGGACGTGACCCTCTGGCCTGGCGGCACGACCGGCATCGTGACCGGTTGGACCGAGGTCAAGGACAACCAGACCGTCGATCACGCCATCAGCTTCATCGTGTGGTGCTACGACCTCGACTCCGAGGTTTCGGTGACCAAGGTCGTCGAGGACCCTGACGAACTGTGGACCGGCGAACTGTTCGGCCTGAAGCTGACCGGCGACGAACCGACGATGTTCGACCTCGACGACGGTCAGACGTTCACGGACGAGTTCCCGGTCGGGCAGACCCTTGTCCTGACCGAGCACGAAGCCCGCGGTGCTGACGACACAACGATGACCGTCGCCATCGACGGCGGTGACCCCGTTGCCTACACCGGCACCGGGGTCATGATCGAACCCGGACACACTTACGCATTCGTGGTCACCAACGTCTTCGAACCCGAAGTCGTCGTGTTGCCCGCCGAGATCGAACTGGTCAAGACCGCCGACCCGGTGAGCATCGAGTTCAATGACACCGGCCCGACCTCCGTGGTCGTCACGTATACGTACACCGTCACCAACACCGGCGAGGTTCCACTGGTCGACGTGGTGGTCTACGACGAGACGCTCGAACAGGCGGTCGTGCTGCCCGTCACCACCCTGGACCCAGGGGAATCCACGTTCGGGACGCTGGAACTGATCGTCACCGCCGACGACGTCGGGATGATCGACAACGTCGCGATCGCCACTGCCTCCACGGAGGACGGGCGTGACGTCGACGACACCGACGACGCCACGGTGACCGTCACCGACGTCTCGCCGACCGTCATCGACAACGACACGACCGACACGGACACCGACGGGACCGACGCCGACACCGACGACGGGACCGAGGTGAAGGGTCTCGTCATCGAAAAGGACGAGCAACTGCCAGCGACCGGAGTGGCGATCGTGCCGCTGCTGCTGGCTGCCCTGCTGTCGATCGGTACCGGCGCGACCCTGGTGCGGCGAACCCGGTAACCGCACCTGAACCCTCGGCCGGCCCCGGAACCTCGGGGCCGGCCGAGCGGTGTACTTTGGCAAGCGACCAGCGACAAAGGGTGCACGTGACCGAGGCACAGGCCTGCCGGTGTGCGATGTTGAACGCGCTCAGCGGGCCGGCAGCGTCCGAGTACGCGCGGTTGCACCTCGACGTCACCCGCGAGGTCGCCGGCAGGACCACCACCTACCTGTGTCCGGAGACCGGCATCGAATGGGTTGAGGAACGCACACCGACCGCATTCAATGACGACACCAGACGCCTACGACGACTGGTGAACTGATGGGACTGCTCGCCAAGGGCGGCAACCAGGACGAGAACCAACGGCTCGACCTCCAACTGGAACGATTGGTGTGTCCGGTGTGCCGCAAGGAACTGCCCCCGTGGGTGGAGGTCTGCCCTGACGACGGGGTCGCGGTGGTGTCGCGGACCGAGGCGCCGTCATACGGCGGACCTGCCATCCCGGCCCACCTGCTCGAAGGGTTGGAGGACGACACGGCCGCCCAGGACGACGCCGACGCCGACGATCAGGACTGAGGGTCGTCCTCCAGGGCGAGCTTGATGCGGCGAAAACCCTTGCCCTTGTTGTCGACCTTCGCGATGCGGACCCGGCCGACCTCGGTCGTCGAGTTGACGTGGGTGCCACCGTCGGCCTGACGATCGAGTCCGACGATGTCGATCACCCGGACCTCCCTGAGGCCGGCTGGCAGGAGCGACACCTTCGTGCGAATGAGGCTGGGGTCCTCGTCGGCTTCCTCGCGTGGGAGGAACGAGACCTCGACCGGCAGGGCAGCCTGCAGCTGCCGGTTCAGTTCGTCCTCGATCGGCTGGCGATCGCGGTCGCCGTCCCAGTCGGTGATCTCGAAGTCGAGGCGGCCCTCGCCCGGCTGCATGTTCCCGCCGGTGACCGGGCTGTGGAACCGCTCCCAGACGACCCCACACAGGGCATGCATGGCGGTGTGCGTGCGCATCAGTCGGTAGCGGCGATCCCAGTCGACCTCACCACGCAAGGCGGTTCCGGTTGTCGGCACCACATCGACGGTCCCGTCGCCTGTGACGACGTGCCAGACGCCGCGGTTGTCGGCGCGGACCTCGACCACCTGCAGGCGGTCGTCGCCGACCCAGAGGTCGCCCGTGTCGTGCGGTTGACCGCCGCCACCGGGGTAGAAGACCGTGCGGTCGAGCAGTACGGCGCCGGCATCAGGGTCGACGTCGACGACGGAGGCATCCATCGTGCGGGCGTATGCGTCGGTGGAGTAGATCTTGTCGGTCACGGCTACGGCCTTCGTGTGTGCGTCGGTTTCGAACGTACTCGCCTACCTTCCGGACATGCCGACCTGCCCGAGATGCCGCGACGAGTACGTGGACGGTGTTGACACGTGCCCGTCGTGCGGTGTGCCCACCGTCCCGGACGGCCAGCCGCTGCCGCCGCAGGTGGACCGCATGCTCGGGACCTTCCATCCCCTCCTCGCCGACCGGGTCAAGGCGATCCTCGATCGCCGTGGCATCGCCTACGACGCCCTGCCGCTCGAAGGCGACCGGGTCGAAGTCGTCGTCGACCGGGAGTTCCGGGACGACCTCAGGGCCGAGTTGGCCGTGAACTGGCAGGGGCTGGTGTCATCGTTGGACGCGGACGACATGTACGCCGTGCTCGGTGCGGGTGGGACCCAACCGGGGTGGTACGACGCCCCGCAGAGCGCATGGATCGACCGCGAGGGTCGCCTGCAGGTCGAGGCCGCCGGCCACGAGGAGGACGAGGCCGAAGCCCGCCGCATCTACGGCCCGATGCTGCTGGCGCTCGGAGGGATCCTCGCGCTGTTCGGGTGGTACACCGGCATGTCCGAAACGTTCGTGCTGCTCGGCGTGATCATGGTCGCCGTCGGCGTCTTCCTGCCGCGATGAGCGAAGGCACCGAGGTCGCCTCGGCGGCGGACCGCCGACAGGCTGCCATGCTGGCCGCGCTCGTCGCGCTGCTGGTCGTCGGGGTCGGCGCCGTCTACAAGATGGACTGCGGCACGTCGGTCGAGAACCAGTACCTGCGTGCCTGCTACTCCGACATCCCTCCGCTGTACCTCATCGAGGGTCTCGACCAGGGCAAGGTCCCCTACGTCGACCATCCGGTCGAGTACCCGGTGCTGACCGGCGCGCAGATGTGGCTGGTCGGCGGGATGGCCGACGGCCCGAAGGACTTCTTCCGGTTGACCGTCCCGCTGCTGGCGCTCGGCGCCGCGGTCGCGGCGTGGCTGCTGGCCCGCGAGATCGGTCTGGCGCGGGCCCTGGTGTTCGCCGCGTCGCCGACGCTGCTGCTGTCCGGGGTGCTGAACTGGGACCTGCCGTCGGTGGCACTTGCCGTGGCCGGTGTCGTGGCGCACCGACGGGGACGGGACGGCTGGGCGGGGGGGTGGCTGGGCCTGGGGACAGCAGCGAAGTTGTGGCCGGGGTTCCTTCTGCTTGCGCTGGTGCCTGCCGCGTGGGCGGCACGGGGACAGGCGGCGGGAGTGCGCACCGCGGTGGCCGCCGGGGGGTCGTGGCTGGCGGTGAACCTCCCCTTCATGATCGTCGCGTGGGACGGATGGTGGCGATTCTTCGGGCTGAGCTCGGAACGACCCATCGACTGGGACCCGACCTGGGCGCTGCTGACCCGGTGGACCGGCTGGATGCCTGCCATCGAACTGGTCAATGTCGTGTCCGGAGTTCTGTTCCTTGTTGGCGGGGTGGTGATCGTGGTGGCGACGGCACGACGGCTGCCTCCGGAGCGGTGGTTCCACGCGCTGCTGCCGCTGCTGGTGTGGTTCCTGGTGACCAACAAGGTCTACTCGCCGCAGTTCTCGCTGTGGCTGCTGCCTTTCATGGCGCTGACGTTCCCCGGCTGGGGATGGGTGGCGGCGTTCGGTGTGGCGGACGTTGCCGTGACGGTCACCCGGTTCCCGCACCTCGGCAACTTCGTGGTCGACGGAGGCATCGACGGGGCATGGCCATGGTGGCCGTTCGGCACCGCGCTGACCGTGCGCTACGTGGTGCTGATCGCGTTGACGGTCGTCGCCTGGCGCCGCGCCACCCGCGGTTCCGACCCCGCCAGAGTGCACCCGCCAGACCCTGCATACGGTGATCGCACACTCGCGTAGGAGTTACTGGGCGACTCTTGGGCGGGGCTTGACGTCCAACTTCTCGATGAGGTGGTGCCAGCGGCACGCGAGGCAGACCTCGACCGTGTAGACGTGGAGGTCGCCGTAGCGCTTCATCTGCGCGCCGACCGAGTCGCGAGGGACGGCCTGGCCCCGGCGGGCCTTGGGGCCGTAGGTCGGGAAGATGTAGGTGACGTGGCGCAGTTCGTGCTCGTCGCACAGCGGGCAGGCTTCGGCGACCTCGACGCCGATGTGCTTGCCGGCCCGCAGCAGGTCGGGGTGCGCATCGCAGACGTCGTCGCGGGAGCGCAGACCCTCGCGGACGTCGCGCAGCGTCGCGCGCCGCGCCATCCGGTAGTCCACACGTGCCTGCCGCACCGTCCGACCTCACTTCCTTGCCGTCGTCTTCCGTTCCGCCTCGGGAGCATCGGCCAAGGGTACGGGGAGTCGTAGGCTGCGCGCTGCCCCCATGTCGTCCGTGCCTGCGAGGTCCGTCACGTGAGCGAGCCGCCGCGGCACGCCCTCGCCGACCTCCTGCGACTGAAGGGGTTCCAGCGGATCCTCATGGTGAGGTTCCCGTCGCAGACGGCCGACGGGGCGTTCCAGTTGGGGGCGGCGGCGCTGCTGCTGTTCGCTCTGGACCCGAACCAGGCCACGACCGGCTGGGAGATCGCCAAGATCATCGCGGTGACCTCGCTGCCGTTCACCGTGGTCGGTCCGGTGGCCGGCGTGTTCATCGACCGCTGGCAGCGGCGCCGGATCCTCGTCTGGTCGAATGTCGTGCGTGCCGTGGTCGTGGTCGCCGGGTTGGCGGCGGCGTCGGCCTATGCGCTCGACCTGACCGGCGGCCAGACGGTCTTCTACGCGGCGGTGCTGATCGCCCTGTCCGTGAACCGGTTCTTCCTGGCGACGCTGGGAGCGATCCAGCCTCGGGTCGTGCCTGGGGAGGTCCTGGTGCCGGCGAACGCCATCGCCTCGACGGGCGGGTCGATCGCCGCGCTCGTGGGTGCGTCGATCGGCGGGGCGGTGTCGGCGTCGATCGGCGACGACCGGGGCGGGCCCGAGGTGGTCGTGCTGCTGTCCTGTGCCCTGTTCCTGATGTCGTCGGTCGCAGCGGCCAGGTTCCCGCCGGCGTCGCTCGGCCCGGACCTCGATGGTCCACTGCCGCCCCTGCGGACCGAGGTCGCCGTGGCGTTCACGGACGTCCGTGAGGGTGTCCAGGCGATGCTGCGATCCCGCCGGGCATGGGCACCGATCGTGGCGTTCTCGACGCTACGTCTGCTGATCACGGCCTCCTCCATCGCCGGCCTGCTGGTGTTCCGCAACGTGTACGGGCGAGGGTCCGAGTCCGTGGCCCAGGTCCTCGTGGCGTTCGGGATCGGTGTGTTCGTCGGGGCGGTCGGGATCACCGTGCAGGATCGGGTCGGCCGGCCGGTTCGCAACGAGTCGGCCGTCCGCTTCGCGCTGCTGCTCGGGGGGGTGCCTCTGCTGGTCCTGGCCGAGGGCCTGCGGCCGTGGGCGATCATCACGATGAGCGGGGCGCTCGGCGTCGCCTTCGGCATCGCCAAGATCGCGTCGGACACCCTCATCCAGACGGCCCTCCCTGACCGGTATCGCGGGCGCCTGTTCGCCGCCTACGACGTGATCGTGAACCTGATGGTGGCGCTCGGCGGTGTGGCCGCCGCTGTGGCCCTACCCCAGGCCGAGCGCGCCGAGGCGGTCTACCTCACCTGCGGCGGGGGACTGGTCGCCCTGGCCATCCTGTCCCGCCGCTGGCTCGGCCGCCTCCCTCCGCCGGTGGACCTCGAGACCTGGGAAGAAGCCCAACACCTCCTCGACCCCTCCAGGCGAGGGTAGCGTCGCGGCCTGCTTGCCTGTGAGGTTGTGCGATGTCTGTTCCTGTCAGTCGGCGTGATGACACCGTCGAGGTCCTGCACGGGGTGGAGGTTGCCGATCCGTACCGGTGGTTGGAGCAGTCGGCTGACACGCCGGAGGTTCGGGCGTGGATACAGGCCCAGAACGCGTGGACCCAACAGCACCTCGAGGCGATCCCGGAACGAGGCGAGATCCGGGCGCGGATCGCGGAGTTGTGGAACCACCCGCGGAGGTCGGCCCCATCCCGCAAGGGCACCGGGTGGGTCCAGCTCCGCAACGACGGCCTGCAGGATCAGGACGTCCTGTGGCACACGACCGCCGACCCGCTGGTGGAGTTCGGGACCCCGCCGTTGCCCGACGACCGCTACTGGGAGGTCCTGCTCGATCCCAACACGCTGTCCGTCGACGGCACGACCGCGTTGAGCAGCGCGGCGTTGACCGACGACGGGACCTTGTTGGCCTATGCCCTGTCGGATGCCGGGTCGGACTGGATGACCTGGCGGGTCCGTGACCTCGGCACCGGCCAGGATCTCGGCGACGAGGTCCGCTGGGCGAAGTTTGCGGGGGCGGCCTGGCTGCCCGACGGGGCCGGGTTCGTGTACGGCGGCTACCCGCCGCCGACCGAGGGCGAGGAGCACACCGCGGCCAACCGCGGCCACCGCCTGTGCCTGCACCTGCTGGGCGCCGACGACGACCCCGTCGTCTACGAGCGTCCTGACCAGCCCGAGTGGGACTTCTCCCCCACGGTCACCCACGACGGGCGGTGGCTGGTCATCCACGTCTGGCACGGCACCGCCACCGAGAACCGGGTCCACATCGCCCCGATCGAGGACGGCATGACGATCGGCGAGGTCCGCCCGCTACTCGACGACGGCGACGCGGCCTGGACGTTCCTCGGCGTCGTCGGCGAACGGTTCTGGTTCCTGACCGACAAGGACGCCCCAAACGAGCGGGTCGTCAGCCTCCATCCCGACGACCCGTCGGCCCTCGCCGAGATCGTCGCCGAGGGCGAGCACCGAATCACCGGCGCGGGCGCGGACCACACCGCGGCGGCCTTCCTGATCGGCGCCGCCGACCAGACGACGCCGGGTTGGCTCGTGCTCCATCGCCTCGCACACGCGACGTCCCGTGTGTGGGTGCACGACCTGGGCGGCGGACTGTTGCACGACGTCGAGCTTCCCGGCATCGGCACCGTCCAGGCGATCGGCGGCGGCCGCCACGACGACGCGATCTTCCTGACGTTCGAGACGTTCACCCAGCCGGCCATGGTGCTGCGCCACGACCTCGAGACCGGGCAGACCACGGTCATCCACCGGGCCGACCTGCCGCCGTCCGCGGACAGGGCGCTGCCCGATCTCGTCACCGAGCAGGTCTTCGTGCACCACGACGGCGAGACCGACCTCGAGGGGCCCGTCAAGGTTCCGGTGTTCCTGGTGCACCGTGCCGACGTCGTGCCGAACGGCGAGGTCCCGACGCTCTTGTGGGGCTACGGCGGGTTCGACATCTCCGTGCCACCGATGTTCAAGGTGCCGTGGCGGACCTGGGTGGAACGGGGAGGACTGCTGGCAGTCGCGTGCCTGCGGGGCGGCGGCGAGTACGGACAGGCGTGGCACCACGATGGCTACCGCCACAACAAGCAGCACGTGTTCGACGACGCGCTGGCGGTCGCGGACTGGCTGTCGGGGACACCCGGACCCAAGGCCGGCGACGCCGACGGCAACCCGGTGTTGCTGGACCGGGCATGGACCGCCCCGGAGCATCTCGGGATCGAAGGCAGGTCCAACGGTGGCCTGCTGGTCGGGGCGTGCGTGACCCAACGGCCGCACGCCTTCGGGTCTGCGGTCCCGGAGGTCGGCGTCATGGACATGCTCCGGTACCACAAGTTCACGATCGGCTGGGCGTGGGCGTCGGATTACCTCGACGCCGACGATCCCGACGGGTTCCGGACCCTGCTGGCCTACTCGCCCTTGCACAACGCGCGCGAGAACACGGGCTATCCACCGACGATGATCACGACCGGGGACACCGACGACCGGGTCGTCCCGTCGCACTCCTTCAAGTTCGCCGCCGCGATGCAGGCGGCCCATGCCGGCGACACCCCCGTCATCATCCGGATCGACACCTCAGCGGGCCACGGCGCGGGCAAGCCCGTGTCGAAACTCATCGACGAACGCGCGGACGTGATCGCGTTCCACTGGCACCACCTGGCGGACCGCTAGGACCGAAGGGGGAGAAACCGTGCGCATGCGACGGTTTCTCGACAATCACTCGACGGTGGCGAGCAGCGCGAAGGTGCTGAGCCAATGGTCGCCGCCGTACCCGCACGTCAGCACCATTGGCAGACCCGCCTCGAGGTGCGCGGTCGCCGCTGCTTCGGCGCGCGAACGCCCGGCGCCGTCGGCCGGCAAGGCGTCGGCGATCGCGCGCCAGTTCCAGGCACGCGTCAGCATCAGTCCGACCAGGTGCCCGATGCGGTAGTCGGTCGGGTCCGTCACCACCGGCACGACATCGACATCGCCGAGGTCGTCGCCGTCGACCAGCCCCCGGCAGGAACCGCCCCGACCACGCAACGAATCCGTCAGCCTCGAGTACCTCGGCCATGAGGTGTGCCTCGATCAGAGCGGGCGACAGGAAGTCCTCGCCCGACGGCTCGAACCGGACCGGGGCGTCCAGCGGTCGGCGCCTCCAGGGCACCTTGGCCGGCAAGGACCCCCAGCTCGGCATGCAGTCGCACGAGCCACGCCTGCCCGTATGGCCGCTCGAACCCGGGCCGGGACCGCAGGTAGGTCCGTCCGCCGCCAGCGCCTCGGGCGACAGGTGGCGGTCCAGCACCGCGGCGGCATCGTCGCGGCGACCGAGATCAGACCACTGCCGCAGCAGTCGGACGATCGCCCAGTGCTGGTGCACCGACGAGTGCCCGTCGAACGAGCCGTAGAACGCCGGATGGCGGTCCCGGTGCGGCATCACCTCGCCCGGGCCCTCCACCATGTGCAGCGGCATGTGCGGGAACTCACGTGTGATGTTGTCGACAGCACGGTCGAGGTAATCCTGGGCAGCCTCCCCCTCGATCACGCCCGTCGTCGTCATGTCCGTCCTTCACCCGCCGACAGAGCCTACGGTGTGCACTGCAGGCAGTACCGGCCTCCGTCCGGCATGCTGCCAGGTCGACAAAAGGAACGACGATCGCGGCGAACGAGCGCAGCGCACGTGCGGCCTCGGACCGTACGGGTCGCATGTTCCCCCCGGTAAGGGACACCCGCCCCGAGATCGACCTGCTGAAGGTCGTCGGGTGGCCACTGGGCGGCTACTTCATCGTCCTCGGTTTGGTGGCCCTGGCTCGGGCGGGCTTCGACAACTTCGACCTCTTCGAACCGGCGGCGCAGGTCGGGCCGTTCCACGCCACCCGCCTCATGGCGCTGATCCTACTGGCGCTCGGCATCGTCATCTGGGCCGGGGTGGTCGGCACACCCGACGACCTCGGCCTGCGGGTCCTCGGCGCGGTGATGGTGGTCATCGGCATCGTCTGGATAATCGAGCCGGACAGTTTCGAGCAGTGGCTGGCCGTCGGCCGCAATGGCGGCATCCAGCAGGTGGTCGCTGGCGGCCTGCTGATCGTGACCTCGCTGGTCCAGCCGTTCCACGTCGGCCGCCAGCCCGCCCCTCCCCCCGAGACCTCCTGAGACACCACCGCGAGCGTGCGATTCCCACGGGCTATGCGAGGAATCGCACGCACGCGGGGAAGTCAGCTGGGGTCGTTGGTCAACCAGTCGGGCTTGCCGCCCTTGGTCTTGTAGAAGATCACGCTGATCTCGTCGATGAGGTCGAGCAGTTTCTGGCCGTCCTCGACGTCGACGGACTTCTTGGCGTCACCGGCGGCCTTGGTGGCCCTCCAGAACAGGTCGTGCAGTTCTGGGTACTCCTCGAGGTGCGGCGGCTTGAAGTAGTCGGTCCACAGCACCCACAGGTGGTGCTTGACCAGTTCCGCCCGCTCTTCCTTGATCTGGATGCAGCGCTGGCGGAACACTTCGTCGTCCGACTCGTGGTACTTGACCGAGCAGTTCTTGACCGACTCGGCCTCGATGCGGGCCTGCTCGGGGTAGTAGACCCCGCAGAACAGGTCGCAGTGGGCCGCCACGGGGCGGATCGGCGCGAACGGATTGAGGGCCTCGAACAGGTGCGACATGCGCATGCGGCGGACTCCTTGGGTTTGACGGACGGTCGTCTGCGACTGTAGTCACCCTCCCGGCGGCGGCGACAGGCCGGGATACCTGCACGAAAGGGCAACGATGCGCATGACGGGCCGCACGGCCGGGACGCTGGCCGTCGCCTACGGCGCCATCTGGACGCTCAACCGGTCCCTGCGGCGCATCGAGGGAGACTCCATGCAGCCACTGCTGCACGCCGACGACCTGGTCCTCACCGTCCCGCCGACACGGTGGACGCCGCGGCGCGGCGACGTCGTGGTTGCCACCCGGGACGGCCACGACGTCACCAAACGCGTCGTGGGTCTGCCAGGCGAGCGCGTGGGACTGATCGAGGGTCACCTGTACGCCGAAGGCGTCTGGTACCGCGAGCCCTACGTCACCGACCGTCCTGACCACGACCACCACTGGACGCTGACGCCCTCCGAGATCCTGCTGCTCGGCGACAACCGCGTCCACTCCACCGACGCCCGCTCGCACGGGCCCACTCCGGTCGCCGACGTGTCCGCGGTGGTGGTCGCACGCATGAAGCCATCGAGGTTGCTGCGCGACCGACCCACCGCACTGCCCGGCCACCGCCAGCGTCCGGCCGCCCGACTGGTCGTGCTCGATCCGGCCGACCGCGTGCTGCTGTTCCGGGTGATCGACACCGACGATCCCGCACGGTCATGGTGGGAGACGCCCGGCGGAGGGATCAAGCCTCGCGAGACCCTCATGCAGGCCGCAGCCCGCGAACTGCACGAGGAGGTCGGCATCGACGAGGCCGCGATCGTCGACCTGCAGGTCACCGTCGAACGTGACGCCGCCGCGCACGGCGCCACCCTGCGGAAGGTCGAGCACTTCCTCGCCACCCGCGTCGACGCCATCGACGTCGACGCCATCGACCGAGTCCGCTGGACCGCCCAGGAGCACGCCGAGATCGGCGAGGTCCGCTGGTGGGACCTCGCCGAACTCGCGGACATGCCGAGGCGCCACGTGCCCGCTGACCTGCCGGCCATCGTGGCCGCGGCCGCATTGCAGGTCTGAGCCTGCTGCCCACCTCTCAGGGGCGGCGGGCGATCAGCAGCAACTCCGGATCGTCGAGGGCGACACCGGTGCCGTCGTAACGACCGGGTTCGCAGCCGACGATGTCGACGACCTGCAGGCCCGCGTCGCCCGCCAGTCGCACCAGGTCACGAACCGTGTAGGCCGCCGTCCACAGGTCGAACGTGGCACGCGAGTCGTCGGGTCCACGGACCTCCGCGCGCTGGTGGTGCGTGAGGTGGACGGGATCGAAGGCATCGCCGTCGACCAGGTGCCGCGCCGCGAACACCGCATGGAAGGCGGTCAGCACCACCCACCCACCGGCGCGGACGCACGCGGCCAACCCCGCGAGGATTGCCGGATCGCTGACCGGGGAGGTCCCGAACCCGCCCTGGCACAGTGACCACGCCACGTCGGCGGTTCCCCGCGGCACGCCATCGGACGGCCCCGGCGGCCCGTCGACCCGACCGAGGTCCCTGGCGTCCCCGACGACGAACCGCAGGTCGCCGACGCCGTCCCCGTCGAGTTCCGCAGCGGCTGCCCGGGCGGCGGCGATCAGTTCGGTCGACACGTCCACACCGACGCCGTCGACCCCACGGCTGGCGAGTTCACGCAGGTGCCGGCCGTCCCCGCACCCGATGTCGACCACGGTCTGGCTCGTCCGGACTGCGAGCCGCGCGACGAGAGCGTCGACCTCGACAACCGTGTGGGCCGCGAACGCATTGCGGCGGTACAGGTCACCTTGGAACGCACCGATTGGCACGTAGTAGGCGGGCTCGTCGGGGCCTGGCACGTGGGGCACCTCGGCGGACCGATCCAGGTGGTCACGCCACGACGGGGGAAGGTCAGCCGGCGTCGCCATCCGCCTCCGCCTCAGCGCGGTGGACCTCGAGGTCGTCAACGGGCTCGATGCCGAGCCGGTGCGCGACATCCTCGGGGGCCGGCGGCTCGCCGCCCGCCTCGACGGCGGCCCACCAGTCGTCGAGTGCCCGGTAGGCGTCGTCCTCGTCGACCGGGCCGACCTCCAGGCGCAGTTCGAGCAGCCACTCCCACGCCTGCCCGACGAGTGGGCCGGGCTTCATGCCGGTGTGGGCCATGATCTGGTTTCCGTCGATCGGGGGGCGGATGGCCTCGAGGGCCTCGCGCGCCTGCAGGTCCACGATGCGGGCCTCCAGATCGTCCATACGCTTCTGGATGGCCTGGGCCTTGCGCGCGTTGCGGGTGGTCACGTCGGCGCGGGTCAACATGTTGAGTCGACCCAACAGGTGCCTGGCATCCCTGACGTACCGGCGGACCGCCGAGTCTGTCCAGCCCATCTTGTAGGTGTGGAAGCGCAGGTGCATGCGGACCAGTTCGGTCACGTCCTTGATCGTCTGGTTGTCGAACCGAAGTTCTTTCATCCGGGCCCGGACCATCCGCGCGCCGACGACGTCGTGGTGGTGAAAGGTGACGGTGCCGTCGTCGTGGATCTCGCGGGTGTCGGGCTTGCCGATGTCGTGCAGCAGGGCGGCGAGCCGCAGGACGACGTCGGGCCCGTCGGTCTCGAGCTCAATCGCGTTGTCCACCACGGCGAGCGTGTGCGCCCACACGTCCTTGTGCCGATGGATGGGATCCCTGCACTCCTTCAGCAGGTGCAGTTCGGGCATGACGTGGTCGGCGAGGTTGGTGTCGACGAGCAGTTGCAGCCCGATGCCGGGATGGTCGCTGGCCATGAGCTTGGTCAACTCGTCACGGACCCGCTCGCTGGAGATCGTCGTCAACTGGGCACGCATCTCGCTGGCCGCGGCCAGCGTCGCCGGGTCGGGCTCGGCGCCGAGCACCGCCGCGAATCGGGCCAGCCGCACCATCCGCAGCGGGTCGTCCCCGAACGACTCGTGCGGGTCGACCGGGGTCCGCAGCACCTTGCGTTGCAGGTCGCTGAGCCCCCCGAACTCGTCGACGAACAGGAACTCGGGTACCGCGACGGCCATGGCGTTGACCGTGAAGTCCCGCCTGGCGAGGTCGTCGTGGATGTTGTCGCCGTAGGTCACCTCGGGATGGCGGGAGCCGGGCTGGTAGCTGTCCGCGCGGAACGTCGTGATCTCGATGAGGCGAGCAGGCCCGTCGGGGCGGCGCTTCTCGGCGGACACGGTCCCGAACCGGGCACCGGTCAACCAGATGGTGTCCGCCCAACCCTGCAGGATCTGCTCGGTGACATCCGGGCCGGCCGAGGTGGCGAAGTCGAGGTCCGCGTCCTTCAACTCCTCGGCGTCCCCACCGGCCAACAGCGTGTCCCTGACCGTGCCCCCGACCAGGTAGAGGTCGTGGCCGGCGGCGGCGAACCGTTCGCCGAGTTCCCTGGCCTCGGGATAGACGTCCACGAGGCCGCCGAGCCTGGCGGCCTGCTCCGGAGACAGACGATCGGACACGGCGGGGTCGAACCTGTGGTCGGGGATCGAAGTGGTCGGTGAGACGGGGCCGACCGACGCCGACAGGCGCGTCGACGGCGACCCGACCCCGGTCAGGCTACTGCGACTGCGAGCAGGCCCCCGCGAGCCGCTACTTCCTTCGAAACGCCCGGAACAGCGTGAGCACGGCGAGGAATGCCGTGACGGCGCGCAGCAGATCGGTCGGGTGCAGGATCGGCACGAAGCGGATGCTGTGGTCGCGGATCACGAGCGCCCCGAGCGGCCGGACCGTCAGGCCGAAGCCCACTCCGCCGCCCTCCCCCTCGGCGCTGGACCCTCCGCCGCCTCCACCGCCACCCGAGACGAAGGCCACCGGGACGACCGTGGCACCGTCCCTGGAGATGGGGTCACCGAAGACGCGCTTGACGGTGATGGCGTCCGGGATCGATTGCAGGGTGTCGAAGACCTTCATGGCGCCTCCTCGCTCAGGTCAGTCCAGTGTGGCACGGCCCGGTCGCCGGCAGCAGAGTCAACCGACCCGGTCGAGATCCACCTGGTCCCGACTCGCGCCCGGCTTCGGATCGTGGAGGATCAGCCGGCTCGACCGGTCGTACGTCAGGTAGTTCCACATCCACGACAGGAACACGGCCACCCGGTTGCGGAAGCCGACCAGGAACAGCAGGTGCAGCCCGAGCCACGCCATCCATGCAAGCGGCCCGGCGAAGCGGATCCCAAGCGGCAGTTCGGCGACGGCGTCGTGACGGCCGATGGTGGCCATCGTGCCCTTGTCGACGTACCGGAACGGCTGAGTGACGTGCTGGCCACGTGCGGCGGCCGCGATCCGGCGCGCCACGTAGCGCCCTTGCTGCATCGCGACCGGTGCCAACTGCGGAAGCAGGTCGCCGCGGGCGTCGTGTGCCGCCGCGAGGTCGCCGATGACGTGGACACGATGGTCGTCAGGCAGCGTCAGATGCGGCGTCACCTCCACGCGGCCACCTCGCGTCTGGGTGGCCCGCAGCGCCCCGCCGAGCGGGGCGGCCTGGATCCCAGCGACCCACACGAGGGTGCTGGTCAGAATGACCTCGCCGTTCCCGAGTTCGACCCGACCAGCATGGGCGGCCTTCACCGGCGTGTCCAGCAGGACCTCGACCCCGCGCTCGCGGAGGGCGGCCAGGGCCCTTTCGGCCGAGGACTCGTGGAAGGCGAGCAGCAGACGGTCCAACGCCTCGACAAGGACGATGCGTACGTCGGCGCGGTGCAGGCGCGGATGGTCCCGAGTAAGGACGCCGTCGACCAGTTCGGCGATGGCGCCGGCCATCTCGACACCCGTGGGCCCGCCCCCGGCAACGACGAACGTCAGGTCGGCCGGGTCGGCGAAGTCGTGGGCGGCAGCCCGCTCGAAGGTGCGCAGGATGTGGTCGCGCAGCGCGAGCGCCTCGGCGATCGACTTGAGACCGAAGGCATGCTCGGTGACTCCCGGGATCCCGAAGTCACCGGTGACCGCGCCGGCCGCAACAACCAGGTGGTCGTACATCAGCCGGCCACCGTCGGCAAACACGACCTGCTGCTCACCGCGGTCGACCTCGACGACCTCCCCGAGCCGCACGGTCACCGACCCCGCGCGCCCCGCGCGGTTCGCCCGGAAGATGCCTCTGACAGGGTGCCCGACGTCCTGCGGCTGCAGCCCTGACGTCGCCACCTGATACAGCAACGGCTGAAATGTGTGGTGATTGCGCCGGTCCACGAGCGTGACCTGCAATGGCACCCGACGGCTCGACTTCTGCAACCGCCGAGCCGCCTGCAGGCCACCGAACCCAGCGCCGATCACGACGACGTGCACCACGTTCTCACGCATCGCACACCTCGAGAGGGGATTTGTGAAAGTGTTCACAAATTAGCCGCCACTGTCAACCGCCCGAGCGCCCACCGAGCAGAGGGCGGCACAACAACCGAGCAGCCACACAAAGTTGGTTGGCCGCCCTTTGCCGAAGGCGTTACGCGCCCGCCAACCCGGCAGCTCGCAGCGACACCTTGAAGTCGTGCGGGTTGGTGGCCGCGTTCATCGCATCCTTGAGGCTGACGTCACCGTTGCGGAACAACTCCAGCAGGTGCTGGTCGAACGTCTGCATGCCGTAGTAGCTGCCCTCAGCGATCGCGTCGACGATCTGTTCGGTGAGGTCGGGGTTCAGCACGAACTCGAAGATGCGGCTGGTCATGACCAGCGTCTCGACCACGGCGACGCGTCCGGACCCCGTGGCCGACGACACCAGGCGCTGGGACACCACGCCCTTGAGCGCGTTGGCCAGGGACAACCTCGTCTGGTGCTGCTGCTCGCTCGGAAACATGTCGATGATCCGGTTCACCGTCTCCATCGCGTCGGTGGTGTGCAGCGTGGACAGGACGAAGTGGCCGGTCTCGGCCGCCTGCAAGGCCGCCATGACCGTCTCCATGTCCCGCATCTCGCCGATGAAGATGACGTCGGGGTCCTGCCTGGCGACGGCCCGCAGCGCGGTGTTGAAGTTGTCGGTGTCCACCCCGACCTCGCGTTGGTCGATGATCGCGACGTCGTCGCGGTGCATGACCTCGATCGGGTCCTCGATCGTGACGATGTGGCATCGGCGCGTCTTGTTGATGTGGCTGATCATCGCCGCCGTCGTGGTCGTCTTGCCCGACCCGGTCGGGCCCGTGATCAGCACGAGCCCGCGGTGTTCCTCGGCCAGCTTGCGGACCGCAGCCGGCAGCCCGAGTTCCTCGAAGCTCGGCGCCCCCTGCAGGATCAGCCGCATGACCAGCCCGACGGATCCACGCTGGCGGAAGGCATTGACACGGAAGCGCGCCGTACCCGGCAGTGCGTAGGCGAAGTCGGCCTCGTTCAACTGCACGAACCGCTCGCGGGTGCGGTCATCCATCATCGACAGCGCGAACTTCTCGGTGTCCTGGGGCGACAACGGAGGCAACTGCGTGACCGGCTTCAACTCGCCGTCGATCCGTACGTACGCAGGCCCTCCCGCCTTGAGGTGCAGGTCGGATCCATCACGCTCGACGCAGTGCTGGAGGTAGTCGTTGACCGTGACCACAGCGTGCTCCTCGGCTCGTGGGCCGCAACGTAGGCGTTCGAAAGTCGTTACGGAGGTCGGCGGCCACGATCGAGAACTTGAAGCCCTCGCAACTCCAAGCCAGCCGAATCCGCCGCCTCAGATCTCGACGATCACCGTCACGGGGCCGTCGTTTGTCAACGACACCTGCATGTGGGTGCGGAACACGCCCGTGGCCACGGTGGCGCCACGTTCGCGCAATCGCGTCGCGACGACGTCGACGAGGGGTTCCGCGACCTCGGGACGGGCGGCATCCACGAAGCTCGGCCGACGACCTTTCCTCGTGTCGGCGTAAAGGGTGAACTGGCTGACGACGAGGATCTGCCCACCGACCTGCGCACAGGACCGGTTGATCTGCCCGTGCTCGTCGGGGAAGATCCGCAGGTCGTGCACCTTGTGCGCCAACCGGGTGGCCGTGGCGGCGGTGTCGTCATGGGTCACCCCGACGAGCACGACCAGTCCCGCCCCTATGCGCCCGACCTCCGTGGTGACAGCGCCTGCCTCGGTTGACGAGGTCACCGACGCCTCCGACACCCGCTGGACCACCGCTCGCATGCCCGACCCTTCCCGACGGACCGATCGGTTCGACCCGCTCGCCGGCGTCATGGACCGACCGGCGCCCGAACGGTACTCACCACCTGTGCGGCAGTCGCACTCGTCATCGCTACCCTCGGCGACATGCCTCAGTACCCGACGCAGCACGCAACCTCCGCCGGGGGTGTCGTGTGCGACGACCGCGACGACGGCCGCCGTTGGGTCCTGCTCATCGCCAGCCTCAACGCCGCCGGACGGCCTCAGTGGACCCTGCCGAAGGGTGGGATCGAATCGGGCGAATCGGACGAGGAAGCGGCCGTCCGCGAGGTCAGAGAGGAAACCGGTCACGGCGCGATCATCAGCCACCTGCTCGGCACGATCGACTACTGGTTCGTGTGGCGCCCGGACAAGATCCGGTATCACAAGTACGTCCACTACTACTTCATGTGGTGGGACGGCCAGCCACCAGGGCAACGAGACGACGAGGCCGAGCACGTCGAATGGGTTCCCCTCGAGATCGCGCTGCTGCGCCTGGCCCATCGCAACGAGCGCAAACTCGTCGAGCAGGCCATGAACACCTCGCCGCGGGTGTCCCAGCCCGATCCCGTGGCGGACCGTCACTGAAGGCAACGACGTGAGGCGGAACCGACGGCGACGCGCGCTCGTCGTCGTCGTCGCGACGGCGATGACCGCGATCGTTTCAGGTATCGCCCACGGACAGGATTCTGTGCTGTCTGCACGCCTCGTGATCGCCTCGCTGACCGGGGTGATCGGTCCGGCCATGGCCGCCGACGACGAGGATCCGCCGGAGGATCTCCGCTTGCGGGTGCTCGTCGAGAACGACGGCGCGGCCGACCTCGACAACGTGCGGGTGGTCGTGGAGACCTACCGGGCCGCGTCGGCCCGCAGCATCCTGCAAGAGGCCCTCGATGACGGGGAACCGCCCTCCGGCGCGACGTCGGTGACCCCGGTCGACATCCGCGACAGCGGCACATTGCCTCCCGGCGACATCGCGTCCGCTGACGTCCTTGTGACCGGCGGTCAGGCCGGGTGGCCGGGCACCAACGGCATCTATCCCGTCCAGATCTCGGTCGTGCGCGGCACCGACGTGCTCGACCGCGTGATGACGGCGGTCGTGCATCTCGCCGACCTCGGTCCACCGATCAGAACCGGTGTCGTCTGGCCGCTGGACACGGCACCGCAGCGTGGCCCCGACGGCAGCTACCCGGTCGGTATGGACGTCCTGACGGAACCAGGCGGGTCGATCGACGCACGCCTCAACGCGTTCGAACGGGTCGCCGACCTGCCGGTCACCCTGTCGGTCGGCGCCAGCCTCCTCGAGGAGTTGCAGGATCGCGCGGACGGGTTCCGCCGCGAGGACGGCACGTTCGTGCCCGACAACGACCCGGCGGCCCGCCAGTCGGGCGATCTGCTCGAGCGCATCAGGGCCACCGCCGCGTCAGCCGCCAACGATCCCGTCGTCGGCCCCTACGGCGGCGTGGACGTCGCCGCCCTGGCCAGCGGCCCCGCAGACGTTGCGGAGCTCGCCGTCGATGCCGTGGCCACCGCGCGCACCCGCGTGCAACAACTGCTCGGACGGGCACCCGACCTGCAGTCCTACGTCTCGACGACCCCCCTGACCCCGCAGTCGCTCGATGTGCTGCCGATCGAGCATGCGCTGGTCCCCTACCGCCACGTGCGCCCCCCCGAACTGACCGCCGACCGGGACCTACCACCTCCGACGAGGCAGTTGCGCACCCCGTCGCAGCGGCTGATCCACGCCACCATCACCGACCCCGACGCCAGCGCCATCCTCACCAGTACCGACGACGGCCACGGAGCGCCGGTGGCCCGGCAGCGTCTGGTCGCCGAGACCGCCATGGTCTACCTGCAGGCGCCGCAGGAAGACGGGCGGGTCCTGCTGATCATGCCCGACCCGGCATGGGCACCTGGCCCGTTGACCGCGCTCGAACAGGCTCGCGGGTTGACGACGGCGCCATGGCTGGAACTGGTGCACCCGGCGACGCTGAGCACTGACGTCAACGCACCGATCGCCGACCTCGACCGGGCAGCCGCGTCGCTGCCCTCCTCGTTCGTCGGGGCCCTGTCGTCGGCCCGGCGGTTGCTCGACGCGCTCCAGGCCGCACTCGAGGACCCCGAGATCAACGGCCAGACGCCTGGAGACCTCAGCGACGCCCTGCTGCGTGCCGCCACGCCCGAAGCCCTCGATGACGCCGGAACCACTGCACTCGAGCGGGTGAACCGGATCACGCGGCTCGTCGAGGAGGGCTTCGGCATCGTCGACATCCCCGAGAGCCGACGGGTCACGCTGGCGTCCGACTCGGGTGACGTGCCGGTCACGCTCGTCCGGCGAGACGGCGGCGACATCCGGGTCGTGGTGGAGGTCGATTCGGTCGGCCGTCTCGTGTGGAGCGAGGAGGCCCGCACCCAGGAGGTCGTCCTGCCCGCCGACTCATCTCGGACCGTCGCCTTCCGCACGACCGCAGTGTCGCGCGGCACGTTCCCGGTGACCGTCAGCGTGTGGGACCCGACCAGAACGCGGCTCTTGGACACCTCCACCCTGTCGGTGCGGGCGGCGGCGATCAGCACTCCCGCGCTCATCGGCATCGGTGCCGTCGTCGTCGTCCTGCTCGCCGCGGGCGCCCGCCGACGGCGGCGCCCAACGCTGGAGGTCGTGCGATAGGCAGGCTGAATTCGCGAACGTGCACGACAGCGACCTGCGTGGGACACTGGCGCCGCACCGAGGGGAACGAGGCGTTGCGCGCGAAGGACGAGGGCGGCGACATCATCAGCAGCTGGCTCATGCAGCTGGTGGTGTTCATGGCCGTGCTCGGCTTCGTCGGGTACGAGTTCCTGAGCATGGCGACCACGGCGCTCAAGTTGGACGGCACGGCCGACCGGATCGCCAACATCACCGCGGACGTCTATGCGGATGCCGAGGACCTCGAGGACGCGACCGAGGCGGCACAGCTGGCCGCGGACGACGAGAACGTCGAGCTGATCGAGGTCCGAGCTGACGACCGGGTGGTCTTCGTCACGATCCGCGGTGCTGCCAACACGCTGATCAGCCACCGGATCGGCCCGCTCGACCGGTTCACCCACCCGTCGGTCACCCGTCGCGAGCGGTGGCGCCCGTGAGCGACGAGCACCTGTTCCACGACGCCGAGACCGACCACGGGACCGGCGACCCCGGTGGTGTCGTCCCGGTGACCATCAGCGACTCCTCGCAGTGGCCGCCGGTCCGGCGTCTCGGCGCCGACGGTCGCTACCACCTCGAGGAACGGATCGCGGCCGGTGGCGCCGCAACCGTGTGGCGTGCCTACGACGCCCACCTGGACCGGTCGGTGGCCGTCAAGATCCTGCACCCGCACCTGATCACCGACCCCGACACGGTCCGGCGTTTCGAGCGCGAGTCCCGCCACGCGGCACGTCTCCACCACCCCAACGCCATCCGGATCTACGACTCGGGCAGGATCGGCGACGTCGTCTACCTCGTCATGGAGTTCGTGGACGGCCCGTCGTTGAAGGACCTGCTGATCGAGCGCGGTGCGATGCCCAACTGGGAGGTCGTGGCCGCGATCGGGGAGCAGGTCGCGGCCGTCCTGTCCGAAGCGCACAGCCAGGGACTGATCCACCGGGACATCAAGCCCGCCAACATCCTCTTCAGCAGCGACGGCCTCGTGAAGGCCGCCGACTTCGGGATCGCCAAGGCACTGTCGGGAGCGACCACCGACCTGACCGCCGAGGGGATGACGGTCGGCACTGCGACCTACATCGCCCCCGAGCAGTACACGGGCGACGAGATCGACCAGCGCACGGACCTGTACGCGCTCGGGATGGTGTTGTACGAGTGCCTCACCGGCCGTCCGGCCTATGTCGGCGACACCCCGGCCGCGACCGCGGCAGCCCGCCTGACCCGTGAGGTCCTGCCGCCACGCCAGGTGCGCGCCGATGTCGACCGCCGCCTCGACGACCTGATCGTGCGCTGCACCAGGCGCGACCCGCGCGACCGTTACCCCGACGCCGCGACCGTGCAGAGCACGCTGCGCTCCCTGATCGGCCAACGGTCGCCGCAGGACCTCACGGCCGAACTGCTGGCGTCGAAGCCCCCGGATCGTCCGCAGCGGCCCGAGTTCCCGCGACTCGACTCGGACATGCTGACCGATCCGGGCCTACGGACCGGCAAGACGAACACTCGGCTGATCGGTTCGTTCCTCGCCGGCATCGCGCTGACGGTCGTGGCCATCGCGGTGATCGTCTCCCTGGGCGGACGGGTCCCCGGCGTGCCCAACGCCGACGGGTCCCAACCGCTGCCCGTCTCGGCCATCACCGACTACGACCCCAGCGGCGACGACGGCCGGGAACACCCCGACGAGGTCGCGTTCGCGGTCGACCGCAGCCTCGAGACGGCCTGGACCACCGAGACCTACCGAGGCTCGCCCCGCTTCGGCGACCGCAAGCCGGGCGTCGGCCTGATCGCCGACCTCACCGACTCGACCGTGACCTCGATCCAGGTGCTGCTCGACGCCGACGGCACGGCCTCGCTGACCGACAAGCCCAACCAGGCCGGTATGGACGTCGAGATCTACGCGGCGGCCTCGCGGCCCGAGGACGTCGACGGCCTGCTCGGGTGGGGCGAGCCGGTCGGCACGTTCGTCAACATCGGTCCCCAGGCCGAACTGCAGTTGTCCGCGCCGGTCACCGCCCGGTACTTCCTGGTGTGGATCACCCAGTTGCCGGAGGTCGCCGAGGACTCCTCGCTCTACCGCGCCGGCATCGCCGAACTGCAGTTCTTCGGTGCCGCCAATGGCGGGTGACCCGGTGGCGCGTCGCCGACGGCGCTCCGCGTGAACCGCTACGCGGACATCGACGACGAGTCCGTCCTGGCCGAGTTCGCGGACCCGACCAGGACCAGGGCGGTCCGCGAGGCCGCGTTCGGCGAGATCGTCCACCGGTACGAACGGCGTGTCTTCGCGGTCTGTTTCCGCCAGCTCGGATCGCGTGACGACGCCGAGGACGCGACCCAGCAGACGTTCATCAACCTCGCGCGGCGCGCGGACCAGTTCCGCGGCGACAGCAAACTGTCGACCTTCATGTACCGCGTGGCCGTCAACGCCTGCCGGGACTTCACCCGCAAACAGGCCAGGCGCCCGTCGACACCCGTCGAGGACATCGAACAGGCCCAGCGTGACAGCGGCGCGCGCATGGAGGTCGTCGACGAGTTCACCGGACGCGAGACGGCCCGGCTGGTCCGGGACGCGCTGGCGCAACTCGACGAACTGTCCCGGACCCTGCTGATCCTGTGCGCGGTCGAAGGCATGTCCTATCCGGAGGCCTCCGAGGTCCTCGACCTGCCCGTCGGCACGATCAAGAGCCGGGTGTTCCGAGCCCGGGCGAAACTCGCCGAGCTGCTCGCTGACGCCGATGCCGATCCGCACGAGGAGGTCCCGCCCTCGACGACCGCCCCGCCGTCGGGTCGCACGACCGCCCCAGGCGCCCCTCGCGGACCGCCTGGCTAGTGCAACCCGACGGCCATCGGCGGCGTCCTACCCCCGTGACCGTCCCCTACCGACGTCCCCTGCACACCCGCACCACCAGCCCAACGACCCGGAAGAGACCGGTGAACGACGACCTCCTTGCCGCCTACCTGAGCGGCGACCTCGAACCCGACGAGCATGCGCAGATCACGGCGCGGCTCGCCGGGGACGGTGCGCTGCGGGCACGGGCCGACCGGATCGCGCAGGCCGACCGGATGCTGGCCGGTCTCGGCGACGTCGAGCTTCCCGAGGGGTTCTCGCAGCGGCTGCGCGATGGGCTGCAGCCCGAACTCGACGCCATCCTCGGCGACGAACTGGCGGCCCGGCGGGCCCGGCGCACGCTGCCGCCGCGGTGGATCACCGCAGGCGCGGCCGCGGCCATCGCCGTTGTGGTCGGGGTCGGTGCGATCCTCACCGGGCTGGTTCCGGGCGGGCAGGACGCGGCGACGACCGCGGAAGAGGGAGCCCTGGGGACGATGTCGGTGCGGGGGGCCGAGAGCGTCCTGCCCCCGCCCGAGATCGTGGCCCTCGGCCGAACCCTGACCGAGGACGACCTGCGGGCGCTCGCCCAGCGGGACCAGTTCACCGCCGTCAGCGGCCTGAGTGCCGGCGACGCCGACGAACTGGCCGACCAGTCGCAGGGCCAGATCCAGGAGTATGCCGATGCCGAGGCGCCCGCCGTCGCGGGTGACTCCGCGGGCGAGGACGGGAGTGGTGGCACGAGCGGTGGTGGCACGAGCGCCGGTGTCACAGCCCCCCTCGAGAGCCAAGTCCGCAGCGCCAACGGCGTCGACCTGTCGCCGGTGTCGGCCTGCCTGCCCACGGTGATCGAGTCGGCCGACGGCCCGCTCGTGCCCCTGTATGCCGAACTGGCGAAATTCGACGGCGAGGACGTCGTGGTGTTCGTCCTGCTCGCCCCCCGCGGCGACTCCGGCGAGATGACCAGGGTCGAGGTGTGGGTGCTGACGGTCGACGGCTGCCAGACCCGCTACTTCACCCAGCACGACACCTAGCCCCCGACACCTAGCCCATCGAGCGGTAGGCGCCATACAGGGCGGCGAGGTAGGTGACGATCCCGTACGGGCCCGGCGCGAAGTACAGACCCCTGGCGGCGATGCTCCAGCCGCCGAGGACCGCCAGCAACGCCAGCCCGAAGGCGAGGTAGCGGAACGGGTCGGCACGGTTGCCCTGCGCGCCCTTGCGGACCGCCTCGGCCACCCACCAACCGGCCACGCCGGACAGGATCCAGGTGAGGAAGCCGATCTGTCCGTACACCACCGACAGCACGATCGCCGCGACGATCATGGCGCCGACCCCGAACCCGATCGCCCGCACGTACTGGTCCGGGCGGCCCCCGACCCTCGCCCGTTTCGGCTGCCGCGCGCACTCCGGGCACTTCTGCCCGACGGGGGCCTCGACGAGGCACGCCGGACAGATCGGCGTCCCGCACTGAGTGCATGCCAGGCGGGTCTGCGTCTTCGGGTGACGGGCGCAGTAGGTGACGTCGGTGGAGTCCATTGGCGCCCATGGTACGGGCGGGAATGTCCTTGCCCGCTCCCCCGTTACGCTCAGCACGACGCGCCCGGGGGTCCGGGTGCCGACGACTGCTCCCGCGAGGCTCCCCGACATGACCCAGACCCGCAACGTCGTCATCATCGGCTCCGGTCCCGCCGGCCTGACGGCGGCCACCTACGCGGCACGTGCGAACCTCGAACCGCTGGTCATCGAGGGCGTCACGGCCGGCGGACCGACGGGCGGCCAGTTGACCCTGACGACCGAGGTCGAGAACTACCCCGGCTTTCCCGAGGGCATCGTCGGTCCACAGCTGATCCAGGACATGCGGGCCCAGGCCGAACGCTTCGGGACGTCGTTTCTGACCGACGACGTGAACGACGTCGACCTGTCGCAGCGCCCGTTCCGGATCACGACGACCTCGACCGGCGAGATCTTCGCGAACGCACTGATCATCGCCACAGGAGCGCGCCCGCGACGCCTCCACGTGCCCGGCGAGGACGAACTGTGGGGCGGCGGCGTGTCCGCATGCGCGACCTGCGACGGGTTCTTCTTCCGCGACAAGCACGTCGTCGTCATCGGCGGGGGCGACTCGGCGATGGAAGAGGCCACGTTCCTCACCAAGTTCGCGAGCAGGGTCACGATCGTGCACCGTCGCGACGAGTTCCGCGCCTCCAAGATCATGCAGGAACGGGCGCTGAAGAACGACAAGATCGAGGTCATCTGGAATGCCACGATCGCCGAGATCCACGGCGAAGGGGGTGTCGTGACCTCCGTCCTGCTCGAGGACACCGTCACCGGCGACCAGACCGAACTGGCCACCGACGGCGTGTTCCTCGCCATCGGCCACATCCCCAACACCCCCCTGTTCGAGGGTGTTCTCGACATGAACGACACCGGGTACCTGATCGTCCAGGAGCCATCGACACGCACCAACGTGGCCGGAGTCTTCGGAGCCGGCGACGTCGCCGACCACGAATACCGGCAGGCCGTCACCGCGGCCGGGTCCGGGTGCAAAGCCGCGATCGACGCCGAGCGTTACCTTGCCGATCTGGCCGACTGAACCCACCGACACCCTGCAACCGACGCACGAGGAGATCCCACCCATGGGCGCCATCCCCGTCACCGACGACGACTTCAAGACCCAGGTCCTCGAGGCCGACAAGCCCGTGCTCGTCGACTTCTGGGCCGAATGGTGCGGCCCGTGCAAGATGGTCGGGCCGATCGTCGACGAGATCGCGACCGAGAAGGCCGACGCCATCAAGGTCATGAAACTCAACGTGGACGACAACCCGTTCACGGCCCGGCAGTACGGGATCATGAGCATCCCGACGTTGCTGCTCTTCCACCAGGGCGAACCGGTCAAGCGCATCGTCGGCGCCAAGCCGAAGGCTGCGTTGCTGGCCGACCTCGGCGACTACGCGAACGCCTGAGCAGGGACCGACCTGTCCGACGGGCCTGACCGTCCGCGCAGGCCGTGGCCTGTGCAGGTCTACGCTGCGAGCCATGGACTCCATCTGCCTCGGCGACACCGGCTCGGCCGTTCGCGACATCCAGCGGCGCCTCGAGGACATCGGCCTGCCGACCCACGACCCGTCCGGCGAGTTCGGACCGTCCACGCGCCAGGCGGTCCGTGCGTTCCAGCAGCAGCGCGGCCTGGTGGCCGACGGGGTCGTCGGTCCTGACACGTGGCGTGTACTCGTCGAGGCCGGCTTCTCGATGGGCGCCCGACTGCTGTACCGGACCGAGCCGATGCTCCGCGGCGACGACGTCAGGGAACTGCAACAACGGCTCGGGCAGCTCGGGTTCGACGCCGGCAAGGACGACGGCATCTTCGGGCCCGAGACCGAGTCCGCCCTGATGGACTTCCAGGTCAACGTGGGCCTGGGCGGTGACGGCAAGGCCGGGCACGACACGTTCGCGATCCTCACCCGGCTGCACCGCACCCACCAGGAGGTGCCTGCGACCTCCGTGACCGAGCGCCACGACCTGTCCGGGTGGACGCCTCGGCCGAGCTTGACCGGCGCCAGGATCCTCATCGACCCCGGCAACAGCGTCGAGGACCCTGGCTACGTGTCGGGTGAGGGTGCCGTCGAGCACGAGATCACCTGGCGGATCGCCCGCCTGCTGCAGGGGCGGCTCGCGGCAGCCGGCGCGGTGCCGATCCTGTCCCGAGGTCCCACCACGAGCCCCTCAGCCTCGGAGCGTGCGGCCCTGGCCAACCGCGAAGAGGTCGAGGTCGTGGTCTCGATCCAACTCAACGGCCTGGACACCCCGCAGGCCCGCGGCGCCGCCGCCTACTACTTCGGGTCCGGTCAGTCGGTGTCCGACCGCGGGCGCCGCCTGTCCCACCTCATCCTCACCGAACTGTGCGCGAGGACCGGGACCCCCAACTGCCGGTCGCACCGGTCCACCTCCGCGATCCTGCGCGACTCCCGCGCCCCCGCGGTCGCCGTGGAGGTCGGCTTCCTCACCAACCCCGCGGAGGGCCGCCTGCTCGCCGACCCTGCCTACCAGGCCATCGTCGCGGACAGCCTGACGGCAGCGCTCCGGGCGTTCCTGACCGGCGCGTCGACCGACGACGTAGCCACCGTGTCGCAGGCCGCCATCTGACCCGCCGTCACTCTAGATCGTTGGTCGGTGCGATTCGCTGCGGTTCCGGCAGTGGTCCACCAGTATCGGGAACCGGCACCGTGACCCGCTTCGGGATCATGTCGAGGACCTCCTCGACGGCGTGTTCGATCGCGTCGGCCCAGCGCACGGTCCGCCTGGTGTCGATGCGCATGAGGGGGTAGCGCGGATGCTCGGTCTCGATCTCGAAGCCCTCGTGCAGAAGCCACGTGGCCGGCATGACGCAGTCGGCCTCGCGATGCCGACGATCCCCGTAGGCCTCGACCGCCCGCAAGTCGAGACGGATCGCCTCCTTCAGGGCCGCCTGGACGAGGAGGCGCCCGATGCCCTCATCGCGGTAGGTCGGGTCGACCCAGGTCGTGGCGAGCAGCAGAGAGTCCTTGGAAGGGGCGGGCACGACCCCGCTGCGAGGCGCGAACACGTCCGGCCGGCCGAACATGGCATAGCCGGCCATGACGCCGTCGACGAACACCGCCCGGCCGGGCGGCGCCCCCTCGAGAACCTGGGCCGTGCACCACGCCTGCTTCTGCACGAGCGGGTCGCCGACGAGTTCGTCCGCACGCAGATCCGCCGCGGGCCGCACCCACCCCAGTTCCCAGAACAGGCACACCCGACAGCGCTCTGGGGCCTGCTCGAGCGCCTCGGCCTCCAGCGGAACGACCTTCCGGCTCACGTCGTCGGGTCCCGTCGCGTCAGCGCGACGACGAGCAGACCGAGGCCAACACCGACACCCAGGCCGGTGACCGCACGCCGCCAGCCGCCGGCAGCCTGGTGACGCAGATCCTCGACGACCTCGTCACGGATCTCCTCGACGACGTCCATCGGCGTTCCTCCGTCGCTCGCGCACGGCCAGGGACGGTCACACGGTAGCGGTCACCACCACCGTCCTCCGGCCAAGGCGCGGCACCTCGTTTGCTGCCACCACCCCGTAGCATGGCGCGAACGCCCGTCATCGGTGGCCCGTCCGTTGCGTCTCGATACCGACCCGTACCTCCTGCGCTACGCCGACCGCGTGCGGGGGATGCGGGCATCCGAGATCCGGGCCCTGTTCGCCGTCGTCTCCCGCCCCGAGATCGTGTCGTTCGCCGGCGGTGCCCCGTTCACGGCTGCGCTGGACTTCCAGGCGGTCGAGGAGGTCGCCGTCGACATCATCCGGAACCACGGTCCCGAGGCGTTGCAGTACGGCGGCGGCCAGGGCCGTGAGCAGTTGCGCGAGCAATTGGTCGGGGTCATGGCGCATGAGGGTGTCCCTGCCCACGTCGACGACCTGGTCATCACGATCGGCGGTCAGCAGGCGTTGGAACTCGTGGCCGCGTGCTTCATCAACCGCGGCGACGTCGTCGTGGCCGAAGGGCCGACCTATGTCGGGGCACTCGGCGCGTTCAGCCGGCAGGAGGCCGACGTCCGGCATGTGCCGATGGACCACGACGGGATGCGCGTCGACCTCCTCGAGGGTGTCCTGGCTGGCCTGCACCGCGAGGGTCGCACCGTCAAGTTCGTCTACACGATCCCGAACCACCAGAACCCCGCGGGGGTCAGCCTGTCCCCGCAGCGCCGCACCCATCTGGCGGAACTCGCGGTCGAGCACGACCTGCTGATCCTCGAGGACAACCCCTACGGCCTGCTGGACTTCACCGGCCGGACCTGGCCGTCCCTGCGCGAGATGATCCCGGACCGGGTGATCTACGTCGGCACCGTCAGCAAGACCTTCGCGCCAGGGGCACGGGTCGGCTGGGTGGCCGCACCTGCCCCCGTGCGCGAGAAGATCATCCTGCTCAGCGAGGCCGAGATCCTGTGTCCGCCGAACCTGTCGCAGATGATCGTGGAGTCATGGTTGGCCTCCCAGCCGTGGCAGGACCAGGTAAAGCGCTTCCGCGAGGTCTACGCCGAGCGCGCCGAGGCGATGCTGGCCGGCCTGGCGGCCGAGATGCCCGACGGGGTCACCTGGACGACCCCGGTTGGCGGGTTCTACGTGTGGCTGACCGTCCCCGACGGCATCGACACCGGTGATCTGCTGGCCAAGGCGATCAAGCACCGGGTCGCCTACGTGCCCGGCCGCGGCTTCTACGCGGACGGCAGCGGGAACAACCAGATGCGGTTGTGCTACTCGTTCCCACCCGTCGAACGAATCCGCGAGGGTGTCACGCGACTGAGCGAGTTGCTGCACGAGGAGGTCGAACTCGTCCGCGCGGTGCTCGGCGACACACAGTCGATCCCACGCAACGATAGGCCGGAGACGGGCTACGCCGGCCACGGCGGCTGATCGAAGGGGAGCAGCATGACACACGAATCAACCCCCCAGGCCGGCAACGCCGGCCCCTCCCCCCTCAGGGGGGAGGCATGGCTCGACGAATCAACCCCCCAGGCCGGCAACGCCGGCCCCTCCCCCCTCAGGGGTGAGGCATGACTCACCGAGTAGCGGTCCTGTCCGGCGGCATATCGCTGGAACGCGAGGTGAGCCTGCGCTCCGGAGGTCGGGTCGCCGACGCCCTGGCCGACCGAGGCCACCAGATCGTACGCCTGGACACGGATGCGCACCTGGTCGAGCGTCTCGGCGAGGCAGAGGTCGACGTCGTGTTCCTCGCCCTGCATGGTTCGGCCGGCGAGGACGGCACGATCCAGTCGCTGCTCGAACTCATCGAGATCCCTTACACCGGCCCCGACGTGCTGGCGTCCAGCATTGCGTGGAACAAGCCGATCGCGCAGGGCCTGTACCGGCGCAACGGCATCGACGTACCGGAGTTCGTGGTCCTGTCCCAGCAGGCGTTCCGCGAGATGGGGGCGGCGGCCGCGGTCGCCAGGGTCGCCGACGAACTCGGCACACCGCTGGTCGTGAAGCCGGCGACCGGCGGGTCGTCGCTGGGCCTCACGATCGTGCAGGACGCCGCGAACCTCCCCCAGGCCATCGTCGGCGCCTTCTCGTACAGCGATCAGGTGCTGATCGAACGTTTCGTGCCCGGGACCGAGGTCGCCCTGTCGCTGCTCGGGGGGCAGCCACTGCCACCGGTCGAAATCCACCCGAAGGAGGGCGTGTACGACTTCGCGGCCCGTTACACGGCCGGCGCGACGGAGTTCCATGCCCCCGCGCGCCTCGACGACGAGGTCACCGACCGCTGCCGGGAGGTCGCCCTGACCGCGCACGCAGCCATCGGGGCGCGCCACATCACCCGGGCCGACATGATCGTCGACGACGACGGGCGGCCGTTCCTGCTGGAACTGGACACCTGCCCTGGATTGACCGACACCTCCCTGTTCCCGCTGGCGGCCCGCGCCGCCGGCATCGACTTCGGCGAGGTCTGCGAGCGGATCGTGCAGATGGCCATCGACGACGCATGAACACCGAGACGATGCCGACGGGCTCGCGGCCGGACGTCGGCACCGGCACCGGCATCGAGGTCGACGACCTGGACTTCGAGCCCGAGGGCGACTTTCTGCCAGAGGACATCGGCCCCCCGCCGGACATCGTGGTGTTCGACGTCGGTGAGGTCCTGATCGACGAGACGCGCGTGTGGGGTATCTGGGCAGACATCCTCGGCGTGTCAAGATTCACGTTCGCCGCCGTGCTCGGCGCGGCGATCTCGCAGGGCCTCGACCACCATGCCGTGTTCCCGGTCGTCGCGCCGAACAGCGACTGGATGCCGTTCGAGGAGGAGCACGAACGGCGCTACGGCGGGTTCACCGAGCAGGACCTGTACCCGGACGTGCGGTTGTGCCTCGAGGAACTGCGGTCCATGGGCGTGAAGATCGTGATCGCCGGCAACCAGCCCCGGCGTCGGCGTGAGCAACTGCTCCTCCTCGACCTGCCGTGCGACCACCTCGCGACCTCCGACGACCTCGGGGCAGAGAAGCCCGAATTGGCGTTCTGGGACGCCGTGATGCAGTTGTCCGGTGCGAACTCGCCCGAACAGGTCATGTACGTCGGCGACCGCGTCGACAACGACATCCTGCCGGCCGCTGAGTACGGGATGCGGACCTGCTGGTTGCGCCGCGGACCATGGGGGCGCCTGCAGGAGCTCCCGAAGGGGTTCGAGGCCGACCTCGAACTCGACGGACTCGGTGAACTGCCGCTCCTGCTGGCAGGATGGCGCGCGCAGGAGTGACGAGTCCCGGAGGGCACAATGGACGCGGGCAAGCGGGCGGCGGGCTACGCCGCGGCCGAACGGGTCGACGACGGCATGACGCTGGGACTGGGGACCGGATCGACGGTCGCGTACTTCCTGGACGCCGTCGCCGAGCGAGGGGTGCGCGTCGTCGGAGTGCCGACCTCGGTGGCGACGCAGGAAAGGTGCCGGGAACTCGGCATCGAACTGCGTACCACCGACGAGGTGGCCGTCCTCGACCTGTGCGTCGACGGTGCGGACGAGCTGACCCACGACCTGATCCTCACCAAGGGCGGGGGCGGGGCACTGCTGCGCGAGAAGGTCGTCGCGAGCATGGCCCGCGGCATGATCGTCATCGCCACCGTCGACAAGGTGGTGGACCGTCTCGCCGACACGTTCCCGCTGCCGATCGAGGTCGTCCCGTTCGCCGTGGCACCGGTCGCCCGGCGCCTGGACGCGCTGGGGTTCCACGTGGAGCATCGCGGCGGCGGGCAGTACCGCACGGACAACGGCAACGCCGTCCTCGATGCCAGAATGCCTGAAGGCCTGAACGAACCGGCCCGTTGGGACGCGGTCCTGGCCACGATCCCCGGGGTCGCGGAGCACGGCCTCTTCGTCGGCCTGGCCACGGAAGCGCTCCTCGGGACCCCCGACGGCCAGGTGGAGCGCCTCGCCGCCTCATGATCGCTCAACCCCTGATCGCTCAAACCCCCCAGGCCGGCAACGCCGGCCCTTCCCCAAGGGGGGACTGGTCAAATGGTCCGACCAATCATCGTCAGTGGGGCTTGGCGCCGATATCGGTCTGCAGGCCCTTGGCGATGACTCCGACGATGCGTTCCAGATCGTCGACGGAGCCGAAATCGATACGGATCGTGCCCTTTCGGGCCCCCATCGAGATCTTCACGCGGGCACGCAACGCGTCGGACAGGTCGTCCTGCAGGTCGATCAGTCCAGGGGCCGTCAGACGCGACGTCTTCTTCGTGCTCCCCGAACCCTTCGACCCAGACGCACCCGACGGCGACGGGTCGCCGTCGGGTGCGTCGTCGAGGAGGCGAAACCGGACGTACTCCTCGGTGGCCCGGACGGACATCCCTTCGGCGACGATGCGGTCCGCCAGGCGCTCCTGCTCGGCCCGCTCGGGCACGGCGAGCAGCGCCTTGGCATGGCCGGCGGACAGGACCCCAGCGGCGACCTTGCGCTGGATGGCCGGCGGGAGGCTGAGCAGGCGCAACGCGTTGGTGATCGTGGGGCGTGACTTGCCCAGACGCGTGGCCAACTCCTCCTGTGTGACCCCGAAGTCGTCGAGCAGTTGTTCGTAGGCGGCCGCCTCCTCGAGTGGGTTGAGCTGCACGCGGTGGATGTTCTCGACCAGCGCTTCCTTGAGGAGCGCGTCGTCGTCGGTGTGCCGCACGACGGCCGAGATCCGCGTGAGCCCGGCCAGCTTGGCGGCCCGCAGCCGCCGCTCGCCGGCGACGAGTTCGTAGCGCTCGTCGCCGAGGGGGCGGACCACGACGGGCTGGAGGATGCCCATGTCCCGGATCGAGGCCGCCAGGCCCTCGATCTCGTCCTCGTCGAAGACACCGCGGGGTTGGCGTGGGTTCGGTGCAATCGCCGTCAGCGGGATCTCGTTGAGCGTGATCCCGGACTTCTCCCCTGGGGGGATCAGTGCGGCCAGACCGCGGCCCAACCCCCCACGGCGCTGCATTCGGCCTTCTTCGGGCGTTTCGGCCATCATTCGACTCCCTCGGTCGTCACGGGTCGCGCGCTGCCCGTGTCCTGGTCGCGGTCCTGCTCGTCTCCCGGATCGCCGTCATCGCCCTGGGCGTCGGGGCCCGGGTCGGCGTCGGTGACATCGTCCGGTCCCACGGGCGGAGGGTCAGCGTCGGAGGTTGTCGGCGGTGGGGGGACGGGGGGTCGCAGGTCGGTCGGCAGCGGGCGGGGACCGTTCACGGTGCTGTCGGCGGTCAGCGGAGGTGGTGGCGGGTCGCTTGTGTCGCCGGCCGTCGGTGGCGCCGTGCCGAGCAACCGATCAAGGGCCGATTCGCCGGTCGAGGTCGTCTGCAGGCCAAGCCGCTGGGCCAGTTCGCTCGCCAGCCGCTGGTAGGCGCGGGCACCGCGGCTGGAGGGATCGAACACGGTGATGGGCTGCCCGTAGCTCGGTGCCTCCGACAACCGGACGGTTCGCGGGATGATCGTGCGGAAGGCCTGCTCGCCGAAATGTCCGCGGACCTCGTCGACGACCTGCTGGGACAGGTTCGTCCGACCGTCGTACATGGTCATGAGCACGCCGCCGAGTTCGAGGTCCGGGTTGAGGCTCGTGCGGACCAGTTCGACCGTGCGCAGCAGTTGGCCGAGACCTTCGAGGGCGTAGTACTCGCATTGAATGGGCACGAGGACCTGATCGGCGGCCACCAGGCCGTTGATGGTCAGCAGGCCGAGGGACGGCGGGCAGTCCACCAGGATGATGTCGTAGAGGTCCCGGATGGCGTCCAGGGCCTTGCGTAGGCGGCCCTCGCGCGAGAACTGGGGCACGAGTTCGATCTCGGCGCCAGCCAGGTCGAGGCTGGATGGCAGAACGTGCAGGCCACGGACCGCGGTCGCCTCGGTGGCCTGTTCGGCATCGAGTCCCTCGACGACGACGCGATACGTGGATGGCGCCCCGTCCTGCACGCGCAACCCGAGCCCGGTCGTCGCGTTGCCCTGCGGGTCGAGGTCGACGACGAGGACCGCGAGTCCGTCCTGGGCGAGCGCCGCGCCGAGCGACACCGTGGTCGTCGTCTTGCCGACGCCGCCCTTCTGGTTCAGCACGGTCAGGATCACCGCCGACCGAGCCTCCACGATCGGCACCGGCTCGCTGTCGGTTGGAGATTCCTGCACGAGTGGATCCACCGGCGGAGCAGACCAGCGGGGCGTCATCGGGGCGTGGTCCGCTGGAACCTCCGCGGGCGCCTCGCGAGGGGCCTCCTGGGCTGGCAGAGGGGGCGAGAATCCCGCCTGAGCCCCGTTTGTCGGTATCGCGCCGTCGTCGGCTGGCCTGCCGTCATCCGGCGCTTCTGTGCCATCGTCGGGCGTTGCGGCACGCCGGGCGACGTCCGCCCCCTCGGCTGGCGCGGTGGTCAGCTCCGGCGTGTCGCGGATCGGTCGGTTCGTGCGGCGCCAGTTCACGGCTTCCCCTCGTCAGTCGATCCCGGTGGCCTGCTGCCCGCGCTGCGCTGAATGATCACCACGCGGGGATGGATCCCGTCCGTGTCCGGCCCGACCTCGTCCGGCGTCGCCAGCACGCTTGCACCGTAGCGGTGGAGTTCGTGCACGGCATCTTCGAGTTCCCCGACCCACCGTTCGCCCTTGATCGCGTACAGCAGACCGCCAGGTCGCAGGAAGGGGACGGACCATCCGATCAGGCGCTCGAGGGGCGCCACGGCGCGGGCCGTGACGACGTCAAAGGAGCCATTCAGGGGCGGGTGCTGATGGTCCTCGGCCCGGCCGTGGATCACCCTGACACGATCCTGCAGACCGAACCGGACGACCTGTTCCTGTAGGAACTGGGCCTTCTTGCCCGTTGCCTCGATCATTGTGATGTCGAGATCGGGACGCGTGAGTGCCACGACCAGGGCAGGAAACCCACCACCCGAGCCGATGTCCAGCACCCGCACGGCGTCCGGCAGGAGCGCACCAAAGGACACACACTCGGGAACGTGGCGCTCGAGGAGCTCCTCGCGGGCGCGCCGCGACACCAGGTTGTGGGGCGAGCGTTGCACCGCATCCGCGAACTCGCGGAGGCGCTGACCGAGGGCGCTCGTGATCTCCATGAGCGCCGACTCTAACCCACCAGGCACTGGGGCCGTCAAGCCGTGGATGGGCAATCCCAACGCGGTCCGTGTTCCACGTGGAACACGCCGGCCGAGCGCATCGCTCGCGTTCCACGTGGAACGTCGAAGAAATCGGCCGCTCACCTGGGGAAACGACTGTCACCGACGCTCTCGGCCGGACAATCCTCCGAGCTCTCAAAACCTCTTCCCCGCGGGAGCCGGTGATCTGAGGGGATTGTCAGGTGTTTTCCCTGATCAGACCAAGATCCCTTGGGAACGTTTCACGTGGAACAACGGAGGCGGCCCTGCGGGGCCGCCTCCGTGACGTGTGCCGAGAGGTCAGTCGTCGCTGGGTTCGATGATGACCCGCCGGGTGGGTTCACGACCCTGGCTCCGGCTGCTCACACCGTCCACCTGAGCAACCAGGTGATGGATGGACTTGCGTTCGAAGACGTCCATGGGTTCGAGGCGCTCGGACTTGCCGGTGTCCAGCACCTGATCGATCACGTCCTCGGCCTTCTCGAGCAGTTTCTCGAGTCGGCGGGCCCGATAACCCTCGACATCGATGACGGTGCGGGACCGGCGCTGGAACTCGCGCTGCAGCGCCGAGCGCAGGAGTTCCTGAATCGACTCGAGCGTCAGGCCGCGCCGACCGATCAGGACGCCGCTGCCGACGTCCACGATCTCGACCTCGGTCTGGACCGCCTCGGGGTCGATGCGGATCTTGAGCGAGCCAGGCAGGTCCATCGCGTCGAGCAGTCCTTCGATGAAGTCAGCCGCCGCGTCGGCCTCCTCGTCGAGGTCCTCGGCGGTGAGACCACCTTCGCTGCCCTCCTCGTCGCTGCGATTCGATCCAGCACGCTGGCGGTCCTCCCGGTCATCCTCATCGTCTTCGGTGGCATCGAACGGCGCCTCGTCGCTGTGGTAGTCGCCCTCGATCAGAACCTCGGCACGCTTGATCTCGAGGCCCCGAGGCAGGTCGATACGCACACGGAGGCCCTCCTCGTCACCGTCGACGAGATCGCGCAGGGCATTGCGGATGGTCTTTTCGAGGTGCGTGCCCTCGGCCTTGGACTGCGCCATGTTCGATAACTCCTTCGTGGAGGACGTCAGGGAGGGTCAGGAACGCTTGCGGCGTGGGGGAGGCAGGTGCTGGCGGTTCTTGCCCGAACCCGACTTGTTTCCGGTGGACTTCGACGTCGTGGGCGTCGGCCCGTCAGCAGGCTTCTTCGGCTTGACCGGATCCTTCTTCGGCGGCGGGGTCGCCTTGCCCGTGGCAGCCGCCTTGCCCGATTTTGGCTCGGTGTCCTCAAGAGGGGCGGCGTCATGGGCGACCTCATGCAGGATCACCGACTGCTGCCCCACCTGCCAGAAGTTCGTGGTGACCCAGTACAGCAACACGCCCATCGGGAAGTTCAGCGAGATCGCGGCGAGGAAGACTGGCATGACATAGAGCATGATCTTCTGTTGCTGCATCTGGGCCGGGTCGGCGTTGGCCATCGTGCGCGCCATCATCTGACGCTGCGACCAGAACATCGTGGCCGCCATCAGCACGATCAACAGGTAGCCGGGGATGCCGGCCTCGCGCACCGTGGCTCCGAGCCCCGAAGCCGCACCCTCGGCGGCACCGCCATTGGGGGTGAAGAAGTAGAACTGGGCCTCCCGGAGCGGTTCGAAGGTCTGCAGCACCCGGAACAGCGCGAAGAAGATCGGCGCCTGCAGTAGCAGGGGGAGACAGCCACCGGCAGGGTTGACGCCCTCCTCCCGGTACAGGGCCGTCATCTCCTCGTTCATCTTCTGGCGCTTGGCCTTGTATTGCTCCGGGTCCTTGCGCAGCAGTTCTCGGTCGGCCTTGTACTTCTTCTGGATCGCTTTGATCTTTGGCTGAAGCGCCTGCATCGCCCGCATGGACCGGGTCTGCTTGATGGCGAGCGGCAGCAACAGCACCCGGACGCCAACCGTCAGCAGGATGATCGCCCAGCCCCACGAATGGGACCCGAAGATGCCTTCGACCGCGCCGTGTAGGAACGTCAGAGCTTCGCTCAGACCGTCCAGGATGGAACCCCAGATTTGTCCCACGTCAGGTCCTCGGTTTCACATGGTCGACGCCGCCCGGATTCCAGGGATGGCAGCGGGCCACACGCGCCACCGCGTAGCCAAGGCCACGCAGGGCACCGTGGACGCGCAGGCTCTCGGCGGCGTACTCGGAACAGGTCGGATGGAACCGGCAGCGTGGCTGCCGGAAGGCTGTGGTCTTCTGGTACCCGGCGATCAGCAACACCATGAGCCGTGCCAGCAGGCTGGGCCGGACCGCCGATATCGGGTGGGTGCTCACGCGGGCTCCGCCTCGTTCAACGCGAGGTGGGCAGCAGCGGACAGCAGGTCGGCCACGACCTCGGCGAGTTGCGCGGCGGCGCAGTCGGCCCGGGCCACGAGCACGAGGTCGAGGCCGGGCACCCAGGACACTTGCCGCACGGCCTCGCGCAACAGACGTTTCGCGCGATTGCGGCGCACAGCGTCACCAACCCTGCGGGACGCCACCACGGCGGCGCGGGGTGCCGCGTCGTCGCCACGGTCGCGAGCGTGCACGACGACGAAGCGCCCGGCCCGTTGGCGACGCTCCGCGAAGACCTCGGTGATGTCACTCGAGGCCCGCAACCGGTCCACAGGGACCGCGGCAGGAGACATCGGCGTCAGGCGCTGAGTTGCTTGCGGCCCTTGCGGCGCCGTGCCTTGATGATCGCACGACCAGAACGGGTCTTCATACGCGCGCGGAACCCGTGGGTCTTGGCACGACGGCGGTTGTTTGGCTGGAACGTACGCTTCATGAGAAGCCCTCCCACAGAAGCAAAGTTGGGCGCCCACGACGGCGTGGCGCATCGAGTGGGGGATGCTCACTGGAGTGCCGTCGGGGCACAAGGGCCGAACTAGACGCGCGTAGTCTACGCGCTGTCTGCCCAACCGCCAACCCCAGGCCGCCTACGTCCACTCTGGCAGCCTCGCCACACCCGCCGGGACCGGCCTCGAACGGTCGGTTCACCGGGCGGTGGAGCAGACTCCCACTAGGTGCGTTGTGCACGAGTACAACCAGCGAGTGCGTTGAGTGCACGAGTTTGGGCATCTTCGTGCGTACAGTGCAGCACCAGTGGCAAATCCGAGCGGCAAGCGCACAAGTTCGGCGGGTGTGGATAACTCCTTGCTGCTGAGGTGGAGGCCTGCCTATAGTGCCAGCCTGCCCGCCCCGGTTTCCGGTCGTGTTCTCGCCGGAACCACGTTCGGCCGAAACCCGAGCCACGGGCGGCAGGGCTTCCCCAGAGCCGCCGCACGCCATTCCAGGCGTCTTTCCACAGTTTGTGGAAAAACCTGTGGATCGTCGGCGACAGGCCGCAGATACGCGAAAGAAGCCGACAGAGGGGAATGCGTGGAAGCTGGGTCACTGGATCTCAGCGGCGCGTGGCAACAGTGCATCGAACAGATGCTGTCGTCCGCCGGTTCCCCGGTCGCTCGACAGTGGCTGCAGGCCACGGTGCCCGTCGGGTTCAGCAACGACACGCTCGTGCTGGCCGCGCCGCACGCATTCGCGAGAGAGTGGCTCGACCAGAAACTCGGCAGCGCGGTCCGCGAGGAGTTGGCGCGCATCGCCGGCCGACAACTCAACGTCGTGATCACCGTGCAGCCGTCGGCGGCCACCCTCGACGCGGCCAACCCGCTGCACTACGCCGAGCCGACCGCCGCCGAGGTCACCCCTGACCTGCCGCGGGCCGTCGACCTCGCCGTCGTCGACCCGCCCGACACGGCGGTCGTGAGTGACCACGTGCGGCCCGAGGGTCCGACGGTGTGGTTGCCGACAACCGAACTCGGTGCCGACCCGGACTCGCAGCTGAACCCGAAGTACGTGTTCGAACACTTCGTCATCGGTCAGTCGAACCGGTTCGCCCACGCGGCTGCGGTCGCGGTGTCCGAGGCGCCGGCCAAGTCCTACAACCCGTTGTTCGTCTACGGCGGCTCGGGACTGGGCAAGACCCACCTGCTGCACGCCATCGGCCACTACGTCCAGCGTCTGTACTCCCGCCTGCGGGTCCGCTACGTGACCACCGAGCAGTTCACCAACGAGTTCATCGAGGCCATCCAGAACAAGGGCGCGGCGGCGTTCCAGCGTCGCTACCGCGACGCTGACGTCCTCCTGATCGACGACATCCAGTTCCTCGAACGGGCCGAACGGACCCAGGAAGAGTTCTTCCACACGTTCAATGCCCTTCACAACGCCGAGAAACAGATCGTCATCTCGAGCGACCGGGCGCCCAAGTCCATCGCCCAACTCGAGGACCGCCTGCGGTCGCGGTTCGAGTGGGGCCTGATGGTCGACGTCCAACCGCCCGAACTCGAGACGCGCATCGCCATCCTGCGTCGCAAGGCCGAGGCCGAACGCCTCGACATCAGTCCCGACGTCCTCGAGGTCATCGCCAAACGGGTACGCAGCAACATCCGGGAACTCGAAGGTGCTCTGCATCGCGTGGCGGCGTTCGCATCGCTGCAGAGCACCCGCCCCGACCTGCGGATGGCCGAACAGGTCCTCAAGGATCTGTTCCCCGACGACGGCGAACGCGAGATCACCTGCGACCTGATCATGCGGGTCACGGCCGAGTTCTTCGACCTCAACGTCGACGATCTCGAGTCCAAGTCGCGGACCCGTCAGTTCGTCAATGCCCGCCAGGTCGCCATGTACCTGGTCCGCGAGATGACCGAAATGTCGCTGCCACAGATCGGCAAGGCGTTCGGAGGCCGTGACCACACGACGGTCATGCACGCCAAGGACAAGATCGCCGCACTCATGAAGGAGCGGCACGCGACCTACGACCAGGTCCAGGAACTGACCGCCAGGATCCGCGCCACCGCCCGAGGCCACTGAGTCGTGCCACCACCCCGTCAACTGCGTGCTGGCCTGCCCGCCGGTCGGGGCGAAGGTGTCACACGTCACCCACACCCTGTGGAGAACACTGTGGACAACCTGTTCGTTCACGCGGGTCACCCGGTGGACAACGCCCGATCTCTGGTGGAGGTCGCCGTGGATGACGCCCGGTTGTCGCGGTGGACGGCCTGGGGACAAGGTGTGGACAGACTTGTACCTCTCCACACCTGCCGTGGAACTACAACGCTGTCTTGGGGACGGGTGTGGACGATGCCCCCCGCTGTCCCCAAGTCCTCCACGCTCGCGAATCGTGTGCTGACCTGCGAGGATGCACGTTCATCCACAGATCCACAGCCATGATGATGACGACGATTGTGAAGAATGTTCTAGGGCTACTACCTCGAACCTGTGGGTACAGCCCCCAACCCCTGGGAGGCCGACCGTGAAGTTGCGAGCTGACAAGACCGAGTTCGCAGACGCCATCTCGTGGGCAACCCGCACCGTCGGTGCCCGGGTCACGTTGCCGGCGCTGTCTGGTGTGCTGCTCGAAGCGGCGGACGGACGGTTGACGTGTCGTGCCACCGACCTCGAGGTCGCCGCCGAGATCTCGATCCCGGTCCAGATCGACGAGCCGGGAACGGCACTACTGCCCGGCCGACTCCTGGCTGCCCTCGTGGCCAAGTTTCCCGACGCACCGGTGGAGCTGTCGGGATCCTCCGACCGGGTGGAGTTGAACTGCGGCCGCGCCACGTTCCACGTCCGTGGCATGCCGGCCGACGACTTCCCGACCCTGCCGATCCCTGCCGATGGCGTAGCGGGCGGCGTCGTCAAGGCCGACGCGTTCGCACGGCTGGTGTCGCAGGTCGCGCGGGCAGCGTCGGCGGACGAGGCCCGACCCGTCCTGACCGGCGTGAAGCTCGAGGCATCCGGTGGGATGCTGTCGGCCGCAGCGACCGACTCGTACCGGCTCGCGGTGCGGACCGTGCCGTGGGAGCAGGCCGTCGAGGGCGAGGCGCTGGTGCCGGCACGGGCACTGCAGGAAGCCGCCAAGGCAGCCACCGAAGCCGGCGGCTCGGTCACGATCATCCTCGAGGAGGGCCAGGTGTCGTTCCTGCTGGGGGACCGGCGGCTGACGACCCGCCTGATCGAGGGCAGCTTCCCCAACTACCGCCAACTGCTGCCGGACGCCCACGAAACCGTCGTCACGATCGAACGTGCGCCCATGATCGAGGCGCTTCAGCGCGTGTCGGTGGTCGCCCAGGGCAAGGCCAACAGCCCCGTGACGCTCACCTTCGGAGACGGCAGCGTGGACCTGCAGGCTTCCAACCAGGAGGTCGGTGACGCGGCCGAGGCCCTGCCAGCCGACATCGACGGCGAAGGGCTCACGATCGCGTTCAACCCGACGTTCCTGCTGGCCGGACTCGAGGCCACCGGGACCGACCGGATCCGGATCGAGTTGCGTGACGGCTTGAAGCCGGCGGTCCTGCGCCCGCAGACCTCGGACGACGACGAGGGTGTCGCCGACGACCTCACGTACCTGTTGATGCCGATGCGCGTCAGCTAGGCCGGTGCACCTGGTCCGCCTCGAGGTCACGGACGTCCGCAGCTACGACCAGGCGTCGGTCGACCTCCGGCCGGGCGTCACGGTCCTCGTCGGCAGCAACGGGCAGGGCAAGACCAACCTGGTCGAGGCCGTGATCCGCGCGGCGATCGGCTCGAGCCATCGGGTCGCCGGCGACAGCGCCCTGGTCAGGGTGGGCTCTGAGGTCGGCGTCATACGGGCACGGGTGATCACCGACGACGGGCGGTCCAGGACCCTCGACCTCGAGATCGGCAGCGGCAGGCGTCTGCGGACTCGGGTGGATGGCCACGACGTGCGCCGTGCCTCAGAGGCCGACGGAGTCGTCCGGGCGGTCGTGTTCGCCCCGGAGGACCTCGCCATCGTGCGTGGGGACCCGGCCGAACGCCGCCGGTTCCTCGATGAGTTGCTCGCCAGCCGCCGACCTGCCTACGGCGCGGTGCGTGGCGATTACGAACGGGTGCTGCGACAGCGCAACCAACTGCTCAAGCAAGCCAGAGGGCTGAACGCCACGGCCCGCGAGCGAGCCCTGCAGACCCTGCGGACCTGGACCGACCAACTCGTCACGCACGGTGCGAAGGTGCTCGCGGCCCGGTTCGCCGGGGTCCACGCCCTGGCGGGTCCCGTCGATGCCCGCTATCGCGCCATCGCCGACCGGCCCGAGCCGGTCACGCTGACCTACCAGCCCTCCGGCCTCGACCCCGTCGTGGGACGCAGCGACGCGGGACCCGCCGACCTCGCCGCGCTGTCCGCAGACCTGCACCAGGCACTGACCGACCGGTTCGACGAGGAAGTCCGCCGGGGGGTGACGCTGATCGGGCCGCACCGCGACGACCTCGACCTGACGATTGGATCGCTGCCGGCCCGCACCCACGCCAGCCAGGGCGAGGCCTGGTCACTGGCCCTCGCCCTGAAGCTGGGGACCTACGAGGTCGTGGCCGAGGTCGGGGACCGCCCGATCGTGGTGCTCGACGACGTGTTCTCGGAACTCGACACGGCCCGGCGGGACAAGCTCGCCGAGGCCTGCAGGGACTGGGAACAGGTCCTGGTCACCGCGGCCGTCGAGCAGGACGTCCCCCTTGCCGGCCGCCGGATCGACGTGCGCCTGCACGACGGCGTGACGAGCCTGCACCCACGTCCTACCTCGGTCGACGGGCCGGACCAGCGCGGCGGCGCGGCATGAAACGCGACGACGACGCGATCGAACGTCGCACCGAGGACCGCGACCCGGACCTGTATGCCCGCAAGCGCGCGAGGGGACGCAAGCGCAGGGGACGCATGGAACGGGCCGCGTTCGACCCCCGCCCGGCGACCGACGACGACTGGACCGTGCCCGACCGCTCCGAGATGCGACGCCTGCCGACCGGACCGATGCCGCTCGGTGACATCGTTCGTGACGTCGTCGGGGCACGGCACTGGACCGACCGGTTGACCGTCGGCCTCTTGGACAAGCACTGGCCGCAGATCGTCGGCGCCGACCTCGCCAGCCGCTGCCGGCCGCACCGCGTCGCCGCAGGGATCCTGACGATCCAGGTGGACGACGCCCTGTGGGCGACCCAGGTCAAGTACCTGGCCGACCGGATCCGCCTGCAGGTCAACGCGTCGCTCGATGACCCGCTGATCGACCGTGTCGACGTCGTCGTTGGCCGGCCGCGTGCCTGAACTGCCCGACATCGAGGACTACCTCGCCGCTCTGGAACCGCGCGTGGTCGGCCAGCCGCTCGAGCAGGTGCGCATCACCGGGTTCTCGCTGCTCAAGACCTACGACCCGCCGATCAGCGCCGTCGACGGCCAGACCGTCACCGGCCTGCGCCGGCTCGGCAAGCGGATCGTGTTCGAGTTCGCCGGCGCACCCGAAGGCCCGCTGTTCCTGGTGCTCCACCTGATGATCGCCGGCCGCCTGCGGTGGGCGAACGCGAAGGCCGCCGTGCCGAAGAAGTTCGGGCTGGCGGCCTTCGACTTCCCGGATGGCGCGCTGGTGCTGACCGAGGCCGGCACCAAGAAGCGGGCCTCGTTGCACGTGGAACGCGGCGAGGCCGCCCTGGCCAATCACGACCGTGGCGGCATCGACCCGTTGACGTGCACGCTCGACGAGTTCCGCGAGGTCCTGAGTGCCAGCAACCGCACGCTGAAGCGCGGCCTGACCGACCCCCGCAACTTCTCGGGCATCGGCAACGCGTTCAGCGACGAGATCCTGCACGCGGCCGGCCTGTCGCCGGTCAAGCGCACCCGGCAACTCACCGACGAGGAGCTAGCGAGGTTGCACACCACGGCGGCCGAGGTCCTGCGCGACTGGGTTGCGCGCCTGCGGACACAGACCGGCGACGGGTTCCCCACCAACGTGACCGCCTTCCGTGACGACTTCGCCGTGCACGGCAAGTTCGACCGACCCTGCCCCGTGTGCGGCACCAAGGTCCAACGGATCCGGTACGCGGACAACGAAACCAACTACTGCCCGCGCTGCCAGACCGGCGGCAAACTGCTGGCCGACCGCAGCCTGTCCCGGCTGCTCAAGGACGACTGGCCGGCGACGATCGACGAACTCGAATGAGCCCGGTCGACACCGTCCACAGAGCGCTCCCGCCACCCGATCCGGGACCCCTGCGCTGGTAGGCTGGCCCCCTGGCGACAGACCCCTCAGCGACCGGCCGCAGCGCCCCCAGCACGCCGTCCGGGTTCAGGAGAAACACACCTTGGCTTCCGCCGTCCCGAACGAGTACAGCGCCAAGAACATCACCGTCCTCGAAGGCCTCGAAGCGGTCCGCAAGCGCCCAGCGATGTACATCGGTTCGACCGGCGCCCGCGGCCTGCACCACCTCATCTGGGAGGTCGTCGACAACTCCGTGGACGAGGCCCTTGCCGGCCGCTGCAGCCACATCGAGGTCGTGCTCACCGCCGACGGTTCCCTCCGCGTCAGTGACGACGGGTCCGGGATCCCGGTCGACCTCCACGAAAAAGAGAACCGTTCGGCCCTCGAGGTCGTCCTGACCGTCCTGCATGCCGGCGGCAAGTTCGACAACCAGGCGTACGCGGTGTCCGGTGGCCTGCACGGCGTCGGCATCTCGGTGGTCAACGCGCTGTCCAAGCGCCTGGTCGCCGAGATCCGCCGCGACGGTGGCCTCTGGAGGCAGGAGTACGACACCGGCGCCCCACTCGGATCGGTCCAGCGGGTCGGTGACGCGACCGACACCGGTACCACGATCACGTTCTGGCCCGACCCGGCGATCTTCGACACGCTCGAGTTCGTGTCGGACACGATCGTGCGGCGCCTGCGCGACACCGCCTTTCTCACCGCAGGTCTTCGGATCAGCCTCGACGACGAGCGGGAACTGCCCGAGGTCGACGAAGAACAACTCGTCCGTCACTGGGACTTTCTCGCCCCCAACGGGCTGGCCGACTTCGTCGATCACATCCGCTCGACCAAGGCCAAGGACGGCCTGCACGAGCCGATCCACTTCGAGGCCGAGGAAGAGGGCCCCAACGGCATGCAGTCGGTGGAACTGTCCATGCAGTGGATCCAGGACTTCTCCGACACCATCCTGTCGTTCACCAACACCATCAACACGCACGAGGGCGGTACCCACGAAGAAGGGTTCCGCACCGCTCTGACCTCGGTCATCAATCGGTACGCCAAGGACAAGAACCTCCTGAAGTCCAAGGAAGTCGACGCGCTGACCGGTGACGACCTGCGCTCCGGGCTGATCGCGATCATCTCCTGCAAGGTCGGTGACCCGCAGTTCGAGGGCCAGACCAAGACCAAGCTCGGCAACACCGAGGTCAAGTCGTTCGTGCAGCGGGTGACCTACGAGCAGCTGCAGATCTGGCTCCAGGAACACCCGAGCGAGGCGAAGCTCATCGTCAACAAGGCTGAATCCGAGGCCCACGCCCGGATCGCAGCCCGCAAGGCGCGCGACCTGACCCGTCGCAAGTCGCTGCTCGAGTCGACCTCGCTGCCCGGCAAGCTCGCGGACTGCCAGTCACGCGACCCGGCCGAGTCCGAACTGTTCATCGTCGAGGGCGACTCGGCCGGCGGCTCGGCCAAGGCGGCCCGCGACCGCCGGATCCAGGCGATCCTGCCGATCCGCGGCAAGATCATCAACGTCGAGAAGGCCCGCCTGCCCAAGATCCTGTCCAACAACGAGGTCCAGGCGCTGATCACCGCGATGGGCACCGGGTTCGCCGAGGACTTCGACGTCTTGAAGGCCCGCTATCACAAGCTCGTCCTGATGGCGGATGCCGATGTCGACGGCGCCCACATTCGTACGCTGCTGCTGACGTTCCTGTTCCGGCACATGAGGCCGCTGATCGAGGCCGGTTACGTCTACCTCGCCCAGCCGCCGCTGTACCAGGTCAAGCACAGCAAGCGGAAGAACTGGGTGGCCTACGCGTTCTCGGACCCCGAACGCGACGCGATCTTCGCGGACCTGCCCAAGGACGGCAAGGTGGACGTGCAGCGGTTCAAGGGCCTCGGCGAGATGGATCCCGAGCAACTCTGGGAGACCACGATGGATCCGGAGCGTCGGGTCCTGAAACTGGTCACGATGGAGGACGCCGCGGTCGCCGACGAGATGTTCTCGATCCTGATGGGCGACGACGTCGAGTCTCGCCGCGACTTCATCCAGGCCAACGCGCGCTACGCCACGATCGACGTATAGCCCACTTCCCGTCCTCGTCCGTCGGCAGGAGACCTGACCATGGATCGCACGTTTCGGGCCGCACTGGTGGCCGCCCTGGTCGGCTTCGTCGCGATCGCCGGGTTCGGCTGGATGCTCGGGTTCCCGGTCGGCCCGTCGGTCGTCGCGGGGGTTGTCGCCGCCGCCGTGTTCGCAGGAATCGTGCTCGCGGCCGCCCGCCGATCCACCAACTTCCACGACCCGACCCGATAGTCCTGACGAGGTCTCCACAGGGCGCCGCCCGGAGCGGATTCGACGGCTTCGAGCGACTAGGCTCAGGGCAACGTTCGTGGACCGTCGTGCGTCGCCCGCCGAGTGACTCGGGTGACCAGTCGGACGGTCCCGATCCCGGTGTGATCTCGACCCCTTCGACATCGACACCGGGGTGACGCACGACCACTTTCGAGGACATCCGTGGCTGACGAGCTACCCCCCGACCTGCCCGACATCCCCGACGACGACGCCGATGGGGTGTTGACCACGCCTGCTGGCGCGCCACTCGCGGCCCGGCTCGAGACCGTGGTCATCGAGGACGAGATGAAGGCCTCGTACCTCGACTACGCGATGTCGGTCATCGTCGGCAGAGCGCTGCCGGACGTGCGGGACGGCTTGAAGCCTGTGCACCGCCGGATCCTGTATTCGATGGACGAGTCCGGGCTGCGCCCCGACCGGCCGTACCGCAAGTGCGCGTCCGCGGTGGGCGAGGTCATGAAGAAGTACCACCCGCACGGCGACTCGGCGATCTACGACGCGCTGGTGCGGATGGGCCAGGACTTCTCGATCCGGTACCTGCTGGTCGACGGGCACGGCAACTTCGGGTCGGTGGACGGCGACCCCCCCGCGGCCATGCGTTACACCGAGTCGCGGTTGTCACGGCTGGCCATGGAACTGCTGCGTGACATCGACGAGGACACCGTCGACTTCGTGCCCAACTACGACGGGTACGAGGAGGAACCGACCGTCCTGCCGGCCCGGTTCCCCAACCTGCTCGCCAATGGCGCCACCGGCATTGCGGTCGGGATGGCGACCAACATCCCGCCCCACAACCTCCGCGAACTGATCGACGCGACCATCGCGCTGATCGACAACCCGGACCTCACCCCGACCGACCTGATGAAGTTCGTCCCGGCGCCCGACTTCCCGACGGGCGGGCTGATCCTCGGCCAGTCCGGCGCGCACGAGGCCTACACGACCGGCCGCGGCTCGGTGAAGGTCCGGGCGGTCGCCACGGTCGAGGAGTACACGACCAAGGGCGGGGACCGCGAACGCATCGTGGTGACCGAAATCCCCTACATGGTCAACAAGGCCAGGATGCTGAACAAGTTGGCCGACCAGGTCAACGACCGGTCGATCACCGGGATTTCGGACCTGCGGGACGAGTCGTCACGCGAGGGCCTGCGGATCGTGATCGAGCTCAAGCGCGACGCGAACGCCCAGGTCGTGCTGAACCAGCTCTACAAGCACACGCAGTTGCAGGACAACTTCTCGTGCAACATGCTCGCGCTGGTCGACGGCGTCCCCAAGACGTTGACGATCGACCAGTTCCTGCGCCACTACATCGCCCACCAGATCGACGTGATCGAGCGGCGGACCAGATACCGGCTCGCGAAGGCCAAGGCCAGGGCCCACATCCTCGAGGGACTGCTCACCGCGCTCGACCACATCGACGAGATCATCGAGCTGATCCGCGGGTCCGAGTCCGCCGACATGGCCAAGCTCGCACTGATCGAGCGGTTCTCACTGTCCGAGTTGCAGGCCCAGGCCATCCTCGACATGCAGTTGCGGCGTCTTGCCGCCCTCGAGCGCCAACGGCTGCAGGAGGAGTACGACGACCTGCAGCGGCTCATCACCGAACTGCAGGGGATCCTCGACGACCCCGAGCAGGTCAAGTCGATCATCAAGGACGAGATGTCCGAGATCGCCGACCGCTACGGCGACGAGCGCCGGTCGCGGATCATCCCTGACGATGGTGACGTTCGGGTCGAGGACCTCATCCCGGTCAGCGACGTGGTGCTGACGCTGACGCGCGCTGGCTACGTCAAGCGCACACCGGTCGAGGCGTTCCGGACCCAGAAGCGCGGCGGCAAGGGCGTGCGGGGGACCCAGATGAAGGAGGACGACATCGTGTCGGTCCTGCTCACCTGCTCGACCCACGACTTCCTGCTGTTCTTCACCAACCAGGGACGGGCCTACCGCCTCAAGGCGTACCAGGTGCCCGAGAAGTCGCGGGACGCCAAGGGCGTGTACGTCGCCAACGTGCCCGGCCTCGCGCTGCAGCCCGACGAACGTGTGGCCGCGGTCCTGTCGCTGTCCCAGTTCGACGAGGAACGCTTCCTGGTGTTCGCCACCAGGCAGGGCACCGTCAAGCGCACGGACCTGTCGGACTTCGACTCGCCGAGGTCGGTGCTGATCGCGATCAACCTGCGCGAGGGCGACGAACTCATCAGCGTCGCGGTTACCTCCGGCGACGACGACATCATGATGGTGTCCAAGCACGGCAAGTCGATCCGGTTCCACGAATCCGATGCACGGTCGATGGGACGCAGCGCGGCCGGCGTGCGCGGCATGCGGCTGACCGCGGACGACGACGAGGTCCTGGCGATGGCCCCGGTGACCTCGAACACCGACAGCTACCTGTTGGTGGTCACCCAGTCCGGGTACGGCAAGCGGACACCGGTGCAGCGTTACCGGGTCCAGGGCCGCGGCGGGCAGGGTCTGAAGACCGTCAACCTCGTCGACGGACGGCTGCTGGCTGGTGCGCTCGTCGTCCCGTACGAGGCCGAGATCCTGCTGGTGACCGATGGCGGCACGCTGATCCGGATGGACGTCGCCGACATCCGGCCGATGGGCCGGGACACCCAGGGGGTCCGACTGATGGACACCCGGGAGGCCAACGTCGTTGGGTTGGCGCAGGTGGTCGACGAGGACGTCGACGAGGATCGACCGCGGCGCGAGCGGCCGGTGGACGAGGTTGTCGAAGGCGACGACACGACCGACGAACCCAGCGACGACGACCCGGGTGACGACGAAGAGGAGTGACCCCGTTCAACCGCGGCTGACGGCCGAGGCTCCTATCGCCTCGTAGACTGCATGGACCCTCCGAGGAGCGACGAGTGAACCGACGCCGGCTCACCCTCAAGCGCATCGATCCGTGGTCGGTTCTGAAGTTCGGGATCGTCGCGAACCTCGCGCTGCTCGTGATCGGGTTGATCGGGTTCGGAATCCTCTGGCTTGTCATCACCCAGCTGGACCTGATCGACAAGGTGTGTTCATCGGTCGGTGACCTGGTGCTCGGCCTCGAGGACTGCGGTATCAACGGCGGGGCGCTGTTCGGCCGCCTGCTGCTGCTCGGCCTGCTCGGCGTCGTGGTCCAGACCGGGATCATGGTGTTCATGGCATTCCTGTACAACCTGATCGCCGACCTCACCGGCGGCCTGACCTTCGGGTTCCTCGACGAGGCCGGCGACCTGCAGGCCGGTGGCGCGCGCTCGGTGAGGACCAGCGACACCAGCGGAAACCTGCGTACGGCGTCCGACCGTCCGTCGGCAGGCAGTTCGACCGGCGCTCGTCCGTCGATTGCTTCGCCCGCCGGACCGTCGTCGGCGGATCCGTCGTCGCCGCCGGTTGCCGCCGGTTGGTCATCGCGGCCGGATTCGACGATGGGTACGACCGCCGGGCCCGGCTCGGTCGATCCGAAGCCGTCGCAGGCTCCGCCTGGGCGTCCTGCCGGGCCGGCATCGACCGGTGAAGGCAGTTGGCGCCCGTCGGACCGCTCCGGCGAGGACGACCTGTTCGGGTCCCGGGGCCGCGAGGACGACTCCGAACGGTGACCGTCTCCGGCTTTCACGCTCCCAGTGTGGTCGGTACCCTTCGGCCGCGACGGGCCCGTGTGGCCCGTCGTAGCACTCCCGGGCCCATAGCTCAGCTTGGTTAGAGCGCACCCCTGATAAGGGTGAGGCCGATGGTTCAAGTCCATCTGGGCCCACACACACGTTAGAGGGATTCCCAGGGGCCATCCGACGTGGTTCAGAACGAGATCCGCCCCGCGGCGCAACATGGGGGCACAGCGTTGTCGTAGGGGCCTCGGCGACCTCAGGGACTCAATCGGCGCGCGGAGCACTCCCCCGTATTGGTCGTTGCGGCGGCGTGGCGCTAAGCGATCCACCAGTCCTCTGGGGAGTCGCGCGTCGTCATTCCGGCGTCCCGAGCGCCTCGTAGCGCAGCTTCGCAAGCGCCGGAGAACGTCTCCCGTCTACCCTCGGCCTTCGTCGCGACCGGTGCGTGCGCGAGCAGTTCGCCAGCATCGATGTCGACATAGTCCGCGACGTGCCTGGCGACGACATCGGTCAGGCCGGGCGTGGCTCGCTGGCCGTCTTGCCGGTACATCTGTACGTGAGTCGCATCGCTGATCATTGCGAGCGCGATCTGGCGGCGAAGTTGATCGTCTGGCTGTAGCTGGTCAGGCCACGCAAAGACGGTGATGCGCCAGAGGTCCTGGTGGTGTTTCTCGATCTCCTTCGCCGCAGTGTCCTGATCGACCAACGGTTCCACGCGGCGGCCGTCGTCGACTAGCACGTTCGCAGGCTTAAGGCTCATCTTGGGGTTCGGTACCCATAGCAACACCGGGAGCCCAGGGAGCTCGAGGACAGCAGCGATACGGGCTTCAAGGGCGCGACGGCGAGACGTCCCCTCCACTCCTCCGCCGAACACCTTGTAAGCCCGTTGGCGAGCTTGCTGGCCGGGCAGGTCGCTCTCCCCGATGCGCTTCGGGAGGTCGCGATCCAGGATCCGCCGGGCAAGCGTGGACGTCGTATGGCGAGCCGACGCGGCCAGACCGTCGCCCGCGTCTTCGATGTCGAGTCTTGCCAAGTGATCGAGCAGGCCGAAGTCGGACTGCCACCGCACCATTGCCTCTATACGCTTTCCCGCATCCGCCAGCAACCTGTCGGCGATGGCCTCATCCCGTTCAGGGCTGGATTCCACCAAGAGGGTTCTGATTGGCAGCAGGCTGTCGGACTCGACGAGGTCGAGGTCCAGCTCGGGGGCGGTATCGGCCGCCTCTAGCGCGTAGGTCGCCTGCCAGTAGTCGAATAGGTGCCCGAGGGTGGCATCAGCCGCGAGTTTCGCGTGGTGCGCGAGAACCCGTTCCGTGAGTTCGTAGCGGTAGCGCAGGTGCTTGAGCAATTCAGTTGAGATGTCGATTCGGGGACGTGCCCCACGAACAACCCGGCAGACCATTCGCTCCCCGTGACCCGTCTCGCTGTCCGTGGGCCGACTCGATGAGACGTAGAAGGCGTCCAAGAATCGCCGTCCTAGATCGAGTGGAAGGCCGGTAAAGAGATGGTCGCGCCGAAGGTAATCCAGGAGATCCGCGCAGATCGTGTTGCCGACTATGTCTTCAACGAATGGGTAGTTACTCAGCGCACGAGCGTCAGCCGTGTGGGTCTGAGATTTGCTGAGGATGAGACGCTCAACCTCGTCGCCGAGCGTCGCCAATCGGCCGGGGCGCGGGGGAGCCGCCGACGTCATCTGCAGGATTCGGGGCCAGTCGACCCCTAGGGAGGCAACTAAGTACTCGTACCGTTCATAACCCTCGTCGTGCGACTCGAGAATTTGCAGGTCATCCTCAAGTGTATGGCCGAAGGGGACGTGCGCGATATCGTGGAGGAGTGCGCCTAGACGGGCGAGCACGCACGCTTCAGCGATTCGCGTGTTGCGCTCCTTCTCGTTCCACTCCGTGAGAAGATGGGGGAAATGGTCGCGCTCGCGGCTCCACCGGATGGCGTTATTCGCCAGAGCGTCAACGAATCGATGGGCCTCCTTAACGGCTCCGAGCGAATGGGTGAAACGCGTGTGCGTCGCCGAAGGGTAAACAAGGTATGTCATGCCCAACTGCATGACCCGTCGTAGTCGTTGACCGGCGGCTGAGCTGAGGAGTCGGACCTCGAGGCGGTTCAGATGTATGTCGCCCTGCACCGCGTCGGTGATGACCTTCCCGTGCGCTAAGTCGTGCTCCCAGTCCAAACCCCACGGCGCTGGAGCATCAGCCGACGGCGGCGCAGGGCCCCACGGAAGAAGCCGAATCGCGCCCTGCATCATTCCGAGACTCCGCCGTGCCGCCGACAATGGCAGTGTAGAGCGCGTCCGCCACGAACGAGACCGTGAACCCCTCGCGATGAACCCCGGCGCGGATGGCATGCCACTGGTTGGCCCGAACGAGCCCTGCACGGAGCAGGGTTTCGGGTCGTCCTTCGCGTGTGCGGAAGACCACTACAGCGTCAGCCGCACCGTCGGCCATTGCGCGTGTGGCTGCCACGGGTGGTGGCACGGCGTTGCGGTCGCAGGCAGTGAAGAAGTCGCTGGGATCGCACGGACCGCTGCTCATCGAGAGGGCGAGACAGTGTTCTGCGAACCTATCGCAGAACATTTCCTCAAGGTCACCCGCGAACGCCGCCGCGCGTCCCGAGCGGACGAGCGCATGGCCCAGTTCATGGAGTAGACGGATCCGCCAACGCCACTGCGGGGCCGCATCGGACAATTCGTCCCACCATGAGTCGAGACGACCCGCGGCATCACTGACGCTCGCGGTCCACCAGCCGTCGGGACCCGGCCCGCTCAGGTGGGCCAGGAGGCCGTGCTGGATGGGGGAGGATCGAACCTTCACGCCAAGAACCTCGGCCAACCCGTCTGGGCGCCCCAGCGCATCCTCGCCGTACCTTTGGGCCAACTGACCCGCAGTTCGACGGACTTCCAGCGAGACCATGGCTTCAACCAGGAGGGAGCTCCGGATTTGCGGTGTAACTACATCATAGTTGTTCCGATCTTCTCGGGCAACCGATGGAGATAAGTCGGTAGCATGCCCGTACGACACGGGCGAAGGCCGCGCATGGATGGCAACTACGATGTTGATGATCCGCAAGCGTGGGTCGGCAAGCGCGCATGGCGGGATGTTGTGGGTCGCGGGCCGACGAGCAAGGTGCCGAGTCACACACAGGAGACCTGGGGTGAGTCCTTCACGGATCGCTACCCTGATGGTCGTTCTCACGTGCTCTACTGCCTCCCCCGAAGCGCCGTCAGTCCGGAGGCATCGCCGCCAGATTCGGGACTCGCGCAGCGGCTGGAGAGCCTTGAGGGCTGGCACCGGCACGTCCAAGACACTCTCGGGGAACTAGGCCGCGCCCTCCGCGACCATGCGGAGGAGTCGAGGGCAACGGACCAGGCCGTGGCTTCGCTGCTGGACCTGCTTGAAAAGCGGACCGACCACCGCGGCCACGTCGCAGACAGGCTCATCGCCTTCTCGATGGACGAACCTGGCGGGTTGATAACACCGTCGGACGGACAGAACGATCGCGGGAGACCATGAACTCAGCTGCTGGGATCCAGCTCCACCGGGAACAGACGTCGGCGGGATATTGGACGCCCTCGCGCCGGGACGAGATGGGCTTCGGTCGTCACACGCCTCTCGGGCGCGCCCACACAGGGGCGGCGGGGGCAGGTGATGCACCGCTTGGATTCGCTTTCGTTCACGGTGTCCTCCCGTGTGTGCGCCCTTTGCCAAGTTGGGCCACGAGTGCTGTCTGGTCAACTCCCGTCCCTTCAGCCTGGGGAAAAGGGTCACGCATCCCCGCAACCCCCCCGGGGGTCTCGCCTCTGTGCGGTGGGCAGCATGGTGCCTCTCGCGCGTTGGTGAAGCTACACGCGGTGGGCGAACCCGAGGTGAGGTCAGGCTCAGCCGCGGCCAGCGCTCCGCCGTGCCTGGGAAGCCCGGGGTCTGAGCAGCGCGAGGTGGCCAACCGCCTGGGCACCACCCAGTCGGCTATGGCGCGCCTCGTGGTCCGTGGGGGCGAACTGAGGCTGTCGACGCTGACCGGCTACGCGGAAGCCGTCGCTGCAGACGTGGCGTTGTTCCAATGGGGGCTGGTGGCATCCTGCTCGGCAGCGATCCGAGATGGCATCACGAGGGGAGACGCCGACACGGCCCTACGAGCGGTCCTGCAACTCTTCCACGACCTTCCCCGCGCGGGCCACGCGGACACCGAGACGCGTGTCGAGCCGCCGACCGCGGGCAGCCCGCGGTGGGACGCTGTAATCGGCACTGCGACGGAGCGTGCGGCGCGCCTGCGCTCCGTCGCGGTCCCGGGCGGGATGGCCCACCGTCACGGTTCCACTTCCTGTGACGTCTGATCTCGAACGATCGGACGGGGGGAACGGAGCGATGTGGAGTTCGGGGTCGAGGGCTACCACGTCGCGTTGCTGCTCGTGGGCACCGCCGCTCTTGCCGCAGCGCTGCTGCCCCGCCTCGTGGCGCACCGGCCGATGTCCTACCCGCTCGTCTACCTCGTCATGGGCGTTGCGGTGTTCCTGCTGCCGCTGCCGATCGAGATCGACCTCCGCTCCGACACGGCGCTGACCGAACGACTGACCGAACTGTCCGTCATCATCGCCCTGATGGGTGTTGGGCTGAAGATCGAACGGGCCCTCGGATGGCGGTCCTGGTCGACGACCTGGCGGCTGCTGGCCATCACAATGCCGCTCAGCATCGCGGGCGCAGCTTTGCTCGGCTGGTGGGCGCTCGGGCTGGCGCCGGCCACCGCCATGCTGCTCGGCGCGGCCATGGCGCCGACCGATCCGGTGCTCGCGTCGGACGTCCAGATCAAGAAGCCTGATTCCGACGAGGCCGTCGAGGACGAGGTCCGTTTCGCGCTCACGTCCGAGGCCGGGTTCAACGACGGCCTGGCGTTCCCGTTCACGTCCGCCGCCATCGCCATGGCGACCTACGCCGGGCCTGCGGAGTGGCTGCCCCGATGGATCGGGGTGGCCATCGTCTACAAGATCGTGATGGGGGTGGTCGTCGGAGCTCTGGCCGGCAGAGCGATGGCCTTGCTCATCTTCCAGACAGAGGTCGGGACGCGCCTTGCCAGGTCGACCGAGGGCCTCGTGGTCCTCGCGGTCACGCTGCTCGCCTACGCGGCCGCGGAACTTGCGCAGGGGTACGGCTTCCTCGCCGTCTTCATCGCCGCGCTGGTGCTACGCCGGTCCGAAGCCCGGCACGACTACCACCAGGTCCTCCATGACTTCTCCGACCAGGCCGAACGGTTCGCCCTCGCCCTCGTTGTCCTGCTGTTCGGCGGGACGATCGCGCACGGTCTGTTCTCGGACATCACCTGGGTCCACGTCGCCGTCGCCGTGGCGATCGCGCTGGTCATCCGTCCAGCGTTCGGCCTGCTGGCCATGGTCGGCAGCAAGGAAAGCTGGCCGTCCCGTGCCCTCATCGCCATCTTCGGGATCAAGGGCATCGGCTCGCTGTACTACCTCGCCTATGCGCTCGAGCGTGCGGACTTCCCGGCCGAGGGCGACCTCTGGATGGTCGTGGGGGCGACCATCCTCACGTCCATGGTCGTCCACGGCATCGCCGCGACCCCGGTCATGCGGCGCTTCGACCAGTGGCGGGGCGCCGCCGACTGACCGGAGCCCTGCCTTCCTCGTCGCGGGTCCATGGCAGTGCCAGCCTGCAGATCCGCTTCACGACCTGACCGAACTGCTGACCCAGCGACCCGCTGTTGTAGGGCAGGCCGTACTGCTCGCAGATCTCGCGGACCTCGGCGGCGATGTGCTGGTAGCGGCGTGCCGGCAGGTCCGGGAACAGGTGGTGCTCGATCTGGTGGGACAGGTTGCCGCTCATGATGTGGAACAGCTCGCTGCCCTCGATGTTCGCGGATCCGAGCAACTGCCTGACGTACCAGTGGCCGCGGCTCTCGCCCTCGATCTCGTCCTCGGTGAACAGCAGCGTCCCGTCGGGGAAGTGGCCGCAGAAGATGATCGTGAACGCCCAGAAGTTGCGGATCCCGTTCGCGACCACGTTGCCGGCGAACACCAGCGGGGCGATCGGCAGGGCCAGCGCCGGGAACAGCACGTAGTCCTTCAACGCCTGCTTCTTGGCCTTCTTGCGGATGAGCTTGGCGAAGTCCGAGACGTCCTCCCATCGGGTCTCGCCGGTGCGAAGCCGGTCGACCTCGAGGTCGTGCAACGCCACGCCCCACTGGAAGAACGCGGCCAGCAGGAACGCGTAGATCGGGTTGCCGAGGTCCTTGGGCGTCCACCGCTGCGCGTCCGTCATCCGCAAGATGCCGTAGCCGATGTCCCGGTCCTTGCCGATCACGTTCGTGTAGGTGTGGTGGAGGAAGTTGTGGCCGTGCTTCCAGTTGGGTGACGGGGAGGCGGTGTCCCACTCGAACTGCGACGAGTGCAGCGTCGGGTCGCCCATCCAGTCGTACTGACCGTGCATGACGTTGTGGCCGATCTCCATGTTGTCGAGGATCTTGGCCAGCCCCAGTGCGGTCGCCCCAGCCAGCCAGAACGGCGGCAGGAACGACAGGAACAGCGAGGTCCGGCCGGTGACCTCGAGCAGACGCTGGGCCTTCACGATCTTGCGGATGTAGGCGGCGTCCTGCTCACCGAGGTCGTCGAGGAGGCGCTGGCGGATCGCGTCGAACGCGGCGCCGATCTCGTCGAGCTGCTCGGCGGTGAGGTGGTCGTGCGGCCGACGGGCCGGGATCGTGGCCGCGGCCGTGGTGGTCTTCAGGTCGTTGGTTGATGTCATGTCGATGGCTCCTAGAGGTCGATGGTCACGTCGCCGACCGGGGCGTTGATGCAGATCTGCACCTGCTCCGGGTCGCACGACGACAGCCGGCCGTCGCGCACGTCGCGCACCTGGCCAGCGATCTTGGGACGGATGCAGGTGTGGCAGATCCCCATGCGGCAACCCGCCTGCGGGGTCAGGCCGGCAGCCTCGGCCTGGTCGAGCAGGGTGCGCCCGTCGTTGTCGACGGCGGTGTTGCTGTCGGCGAACACGACCTTGCCGGTGGCGTCAGCCGGTGACATCGCCGGGGCGAGGTGGAATCGTTCCACGTGCAGCAGGTCCTGCTGACCGCGGTCCGCCCACAGGTCGGTCGCGGCCTCGATCAGCGACGTCGGTCCGCACACGTAGGCGGGGACGCCTTCCATGTCCGGGACGAGCGCATCGAGGTGGTCGGCGGTCAGGTGCCCGGCGAGGCCGGACGTCGATGCCTCGGCGTGCTTGGTGAACACGGTCACCAGATGCAGGTTGGGCATCCGGGCGTCCAGTTCACGGAGCTCGTCGGCGAACGTCAGGTCCCGCGGGGTCTGCGCGTAGTGCAGGAACGTGATGTCGGTCTTGGTCGGTTCGTCGGCGAGGGTCCGCAGGATGGACATCCCGGGGGTGATGCCGCTGCCGCCGCTGATCAGGAGCAGACGGTCGGGGACGCGACGGGGCAGCACGAACTCGCCTTCGGCCGCAGCCAGTTCGACGACCACGCCGGGCGTCGCCCGGTCGGCCAGGTGGCGCGACACGACACCGTCGGGGTTGACCTTGACGGTGATCGTCAGCTGCCCGTCATCGCGGTGGGCCGATGACGAGATCGAGAAACACCGCGTCTGGCGTCGCCCGTCGACCTCGACGGTGACCTGGACGTACTGGCCGGCACGGTGGCCGTCCCAGCGGTTGGGGCGAAGCGTGATGGTCGCCGTGTCGATGGTCTCGCGTTCGATGTCGGTGATGACCGCGCGGGTGGTGTCGCGGGCCAGCAGCGGGTCGAGCAGCTCGAGGTACCGGTCGGTGCCGTGCGGGTAGGTCAGGCCGTCCAACAGCGTCCCGACGGGGGAGCGAAGGACCGCGCCGGCGATCCGGCGCGCGGCGGACCTCTGCGGTGGCATGAGGGTGGTCATGGGAATGGCTCCTCGGACGTGGTGGAGGGTTCGGAGGCGCTCCTCACGGCAGTGCAGAGTGTTACAGTAAATGCTGTAACAGTCAATAGTGAGTGGATGGCCACCCGGCCACCGTCCGAGCAACTCCGTCGAGTGTGCGGTTCGCCCTGATATGTCAGGGTCAGCCGCACACTCGACGGATCAAGCGTCGGGGGAGGGGGCCACGGGGACCGTCTGTTCCTCGAGGCGGTCGGCGACGACCTGGGCCATGACCTGCGAGAACGTCGCCAGCACCGCTTCGCCGGCGAGCGGGCGGATGCGGTCCACGGCCTCCCGGATGGCTGGCCACTCGTCGGCAGGTCGTCCGCGGGCATCCCACGGGGCGAGCACGGCCTCGTCGAACAGGCGCAGGAACTCGGCGGCGACCGGCTCGAGCTTCTCGCGCATCAGTGCAAGGACGTCCAGCGAACTGGACACCGGCACGCCCATGGAGGTCAGCTCGCGGCCGGCGGCCAGCACGCTCGGCAGCAGGACCCGCCACTTGTCAGGGTCGTCGGTGGGCTCGACGAGCCCGAGTTCGAGCGCGCGCTGTGGGGCGTCGGCTGGCAGATCCGCGGGGTCGTTGGTGCCGAGCACCTGGCTCGCCGACACCTCCGTCGGCCGTTCGGTGACCCAGCCGTCGAGCACGGCCCGCTTCAGACGGCGGACCTCGTCGGAATCGACCGAGGTGGCGCCGCCGAGCAGCCAGCTGATCGCCTGGAGGTTCAGTCCCTCGGACTGCATGTCCTGGATGAGCGTCAGACGTTCGACGTGCTCCCGGCCGTAGAAGCCTGTGCGCCCCTCCACCTCGGGGGGCGGCAGCAGACCTCGGGTCTGGTAGTAGCGGATGTTGCGGCTGGACACGCCGGTCTTGTGCGCGAGGTCGTCGATCGTCATCCGCGACCGATTCCGCTTGACCGCCACGACCACCTCCGAGTGCGCGTCCCCGAACGTTACAGCAGATGCTGTCAGCATTTCGTCTGGGCGGGGTTGACGACGTATGTGTCTCAAAGGCCGCCCAGATGAGGAGGTCGAGGCGCTCCGCTCGCTTCTGGGTGAGGTTCGCGACGTATGTGACGCAAAGCCCGCCCAGACGAGGGGGACTACGGTGCTCGGCCGCGGGACGTCATCCGCGGCGAACCGTGGAGCGCATGCATGAGCGACCAGCAACCGCCGGATCACGCGAACTTCCAACTTGAGGTCTACGTCGGCAGGCTGGCCGACCAGTTGCCGACGCTGCCGTTCACCTACCCGGAATGGGAGGAACAGGCCAGGGAGGAACTCGACGCCGAGGCGTACGGGTACGTCGCGGGCGGGGCGGGGCTCGAACGCACGATGGCCGCGAACCTCCGTGCGTTCGACAGGTGGCAGTTCCTGCCGAGGATGATGCGCGACGTCAGCAACCGTGATCCGCGCGTCGAACTGTTCGGTCACACCATGCCAGCCCCGGTCCTGCTCGCACCGGTGGGCGTGCAGGGGATCGTCCATCCTGAGGGTGAGGTCGCCTCGGCGAAGGCCGCGGCTGACCTCGGGCTCACGGCGATCCAGTCGACCGCCGCGTCGAAGTCCATGGAAGACGTCGCCGAGGCGACCGGCGACGCGCCCCGCTGGTTCCAGCTGTACTGGCCGAGCGACCGCAACGTCGCCGCAAGCATGGTCCGCCGTGCGGTCGCCGCCGGCTACCAGGCCATCGTGGTCACCCTGGACACGAAGTTCCTGGCCTACCGCCCCCGGGACCTGCGCACCGCCTACCTCCCCTTCCTGCACCAAGAGGGGGTCGTCAACTGGTTCACCGACGACGCCTTCCGGGCCGGCCTGCAGGAGTCTCCCGAGGACAATCCGCAGATGGCGGTCCTGCACTGGGCCGCGATGTTCGCCGACAAGACGCTGACGTGGGACGACCTGACCTGGCTGCGCGAACAGACCGACCTGCCCATCCTGGTGAAGGGCATCGAGCACCCGCTCGACGCGGCCGAGGCCGTCACGCACGGCGCGGACGGGATCGTCGTGTCCAACCATGGGGGTCGCCAGGTCGACGGGGCCGTCGGGTCACTCGACATGCTGCCCGCCTGCGTGGCCGCGGTCGGCCCGGACGTCCCAGTCCTGTTCGACTCGGGCATCCGGTCCGGCGCGGACGTCGCCAAGGCCGTGGCGCTCGGGGCACGTGCCGTCCTGGTCGGCCGGCCGTGGTGCTGGGGGCTCGCTCTCGACGGTCAGGCCGGGGTCCGTCACGTACTGCGATGCCTGCTGGCCGAGTATGTCCTCACACTCAGCCTCACCGGCCTGACAGCGACCAGCCAACTCGATCGGAACCTGCTGCAACCGGCCTGAGACCGCCGGCGTCAGACCGTCGGTGCCAACCACGAGGTCCGTTTATGCCCAACGCCCACCGTGCCGACCGCTCCGTCATGCTCGCCGGGACGCTGCTGTTGGTCTTCCTGTTCACGCTGCTGCCGACGGGCCGGGCCCACGCCTGCAGTTGCATGTTCATGGAGCCGGAGGAGGCGTTGGCGCAGGCCGACGTCCCCGCCGCCTTCGTCGGCGCGCTGGTCGCCCGCGAGGACGCGGGCCGTGGCGAATTCGGCGCCCAGGTCCAGTGGACCTTCGAGGTCGAGGCCGTCCTTGCCGGCGACCTCGCCGAGATCACCACCCTCAGGGCGCCGCAGGACGACGGCGCGAACTGCGGCCTGAACCTGCAGGTCGGTGACCGGACTGCACTGATCCTCTACAGCGACGGAGATGGATGGTCGTCGAGTTCGTGTTCCACCTACGACGCGGACGCGATGCTGGCCGCCGGCGACCCGCAACCTCCGTCGCCGGTCGAAGGCGAGGATGGCCAGGGCGAGCCGTTCGCCCAGCCCGGTCACGACGGGGGGCTGCCGGTCGTGCCCATCGCCATCGCCGTGCTCGGGGCGGCGGCGATCCTGGCGGCCGTGGTACTTCTGGCCCGGCGCGCCCGCCCCACGGATGGGTAGGCTCGGTCGCACGCCGAGAGGGAGGGACGCCCATGAGTGACGAGACCGAGGACAAGGGTGGCAAGAAGGGCAAGGTCTTCATGCTGCTGTCGCTGGTCGGTGCCGCCGTCGCCTTCGTCATGAAGAAGAAGCGCGACCAGGAGTTGGACGAGGCCCTCTGGGAGGAGCCTCGCGCCCTGTAGGTCCGGACTGGCGAATGTCCGCGAACGGCGTCCCACACGGGGCGCCGTTCGTTTTCCACGGTGTCCACAGGGTTGTTCACAGCTGTGGAGTTCCACGCGTGTGAGTTGTCCCCATCTCTACAGCGTTACCCACAGACGCCGACGGCCTCCCGGGATGCGGGAGGCCGTGACAGCGTGGCGTGACGATCAGTCGTAGCAGATGTCTCCGACGATCATCTGCGCGTCGCCGAACAGGTCGGCGGTCTTCATGCGGATCGAGACTTCCTTCTCGCCGCCGGCGAACACGATCTCGTCGTGCTCGATGATGGCGCGGTCCACCACGAGCGGCGTATGGGCCAGCGCACCCAACGGGGGGATCGCACCGAGCTGGAACTCGGGGTAGTCGCGCCGGATGTCGTCCTCTTCGGCGAGATGGACGTGGCGGCTGTTGATCAGTTGACGGACGGCGTCGAGATCGACGAAGCGGTCGGCGGGCACCACCGCGAAGGCGTGCCCGGTCCGCAGGTCGAGGACGACGGTCTTTGCAACGTCAGACGCAGAAAGACCGAGGCTGTCAGCCTCGGCCAGTCCCGTCTCGGTCGGTTCGTGGGGGAGCACCTCGAACTCGAATCCTCTCGACTCGAGATGCTCCGTTACCTGGCTCATTGGCCCACCTCCTCGGTAGATGGCAAGGCACTTGCGCCGTGCGCAACCGTAGGCGTTCGGTGCGACACACGGCAGCGAAAAGGGCCCGGATGGTCAGGGCCGAACGGCCTGCAGCGTCAAGCGCACAGTGGCTCGACACGATCATCGGATTGCGCACCGCGCCCGCGGTGTTGCGGCATGCGCTCGGGCCGCAACCCCGCCGTGACCGGCCCCGTCGGACTCCCCACACCTGGCAGAGGGGTCACGATGCGGGCACGGATCACCACGGGCATGGCCACGGTGCTGCTGTTGGCCGGATGCGGCGGAGCGGCGAGCACAACCGACACCGGAGGTGGCGAGCCACCGCCACCACCGCCTCCCGCGACAGGGGGTCGGATCGTCGACCAAGAGGCCGCGGTGGGTGAGTTCGCCGCACCACAGGCTCAGGACGGAGCGATGTCCCTGCGCGGCGGGACCACGGGTGGCAGCAGCACCGGCCCGCCACCACCCAGCCACCTGGTCGACGCGTCCGGCCCGCGGCTCACGAGCATCAGTCCATTCTTCGACACCGGTGAGGACGCCCTGTCGACGTTCGCCATGGACGTGGACACGGCGTCGTTCACGTACGGGCGGGACTGGATCGAGCAGGGACAACTGCCTCCGGCCGACACCGTCCGCCCCGAGGAGTTCGTCAACTACTTCCGGTACGACTACCCGCAACCCGCCGACGGCCAGGAGTGGTCGGTGCTCGTCGACGGCGCCCCGAGCCCGTGGAACCCACGGACCCACCTGGTGCGTGTCGGGCTGGCCACAGGCGAACTGGACCCGCAGACACGCCCGGACGCCACGCTGACCTTCGTCGTGGACATCTCTGGGTCGATGGAGGGCCAACCGATCACCACCGTCAAGCAGACGTTGGGGTTGCTGGTCGACCGGCTACGTCCGACGGACCGGATCGGCATCGTCACGTACGGCAGCAGTGGCCAACTGCTGCTGGCCCCGACGCCGCTGTCGGAGCCCGACACGATCCGTCGCGCCATCGCGGAACTCGAAACCGGCGGATCAACCTACGCCGAGGCAGGCCTGAGGATCGGCTACGAGACGGCCCGCAGGCATCTGACACCCAACGGCGTGGACCTGGTCGTGCTGGCGTCCGATGGGGTTGCCAATGTCGGTGAGACCGGCCCCGAGGAGATCCTGGCGACGATCCGCGACGGGGTGGACGCCGGGATCACCCTGCTGGCGGTCGGCGTCGGGGGCGACACCGGTTACAACGACCACCTCATGGAGACGTTGACCAACACCGGCAACGGCTCGTCCTACTTCGTGTCGCGGCAGCAGGACGCCGAGCGGCTGTTCGTCGACCGCCTCGAGTCCACGCTGGTCACCGTCGCAAAGGACGCCAAGGTGCAGGTCTCGTTCGACCCGCAGCACGTGACGCGCTGGCGCCTGATCGGGTACGACAACCGTGACGTCGCCGACGACGACTTCCGCAACGACGGGGTCGACGCCGGTGAGGTCGGCGCCGGTCACCAGGTGACCGCGATGTACGAGGTCGAACTGGCCGATGGCGCGGCTGGGGAACTCGGCACGGTCAGCCTGCGGTGGGCGCACCCCAAGAGCGGCGAGGTCAGTGAACTCACTGCCCCGATCGAGGTCGCCGCCGTCGGGCAGGCTGGTCCGGGCTATGCGACCGCGATGCAGGCGGTCGGCCTGGCCGAGCTGCTGCGAGGGTCGCCGCACCTGAACGGCTGGACGCTGGCTGCGCTGGCCGAGCAGCCAGACGACGGTGTGGATCCGGACCTGCGGGCGCTGATCGAGCGGGCCGCCGAGGCGTGGCCGTCGCCGTGAGCTCACGTGAGGGCCCACGTCAGTCCGTCGTACCGAGGGCCGTCCGCGCCCAAGACTGCCAGCCGGGCGGCAGGCCGTCGACCTCCATGAGCCGGGCCGCGACGTCCGGGTCACGGTCGTAGTAGGCGCGGAACAGTTGGCTGATGGTGAGGTCGTGGTCGGGCCTCGAGACGACCTCGATGTCGTCGCCTGCGGCGACCTCACCCTCGGCGAGGATGGCGAAGTAGGCGCCGGGTCGGCCGGCGTCCTGGAACCGGCGTGGCATGCCGGTGTCGGCGAACCGCAGGCCGAGGTTGGAGCACGGGATCCGAGGGGCGGTGACCTGGATGGCAGCGCCGCCGACCTGCCAGACTTCGCCGAGCCGGGCGGCGGTCACGTCGACTCCTTCGACGGTGAGGTTCTCGCCGAACATGCCGGGCACGACGTCCCGCCCGAGCTCATCCGACCACCAGTCCGAGTCCTCGGAGGCGTACAGGTACACGGCCTGGAATCGGCCGCCGTGGTTGACCCTGTCGGCCTGCTCGTCCCCGGTGACATGGTCGGCGGCCAGCATCACCGGACCGTCGACCGGCTCCTTGAAGATCGCCGTGACGAACTCGCGGCCCTGCCAGTCGTGGGTCCGGGACTGCCCGACGTTGACGCTGACGACGGTGCCTCGCCCGTTGCTCGGCAACCTCGTCCTCCCGGTCGATCGACGCCGGGCGCACGGTATCGGCAACGCTGCAGAGAGAAGAGTGAAGGGCGCGGAGGGCCTGTTGCTTGTGGCAACGTCGGCCGGTCCGACCCTGGAGAAACGGTCGGACCCGCGGGGGGTGATTGCGCTCCGCGCCCTACCCGCCGGTGACCGGACCAGCGGGCAGATGTCTTCTCGATAGGGGATACGAACGAGGAAGTGGTTTCGTTACGGTGGGTCGAAGAATTCCTCAGAGAATTTTCCTCGTGCGACGTCCGCACGTTCGTGAGCGTGCGAGCCGGCGCCCGTAACGACGAGGCCTTGTCCTTCGTACTCCCTTGTGAACACATTCAGGAGATGATGATGGGCACGGCGGTCGTGCGGTCGCTCGGCCTGCTCGGCCTGCTCGGCCTGCTCGCTGCGGGGCTCGTGGTCGGGGCGATCACGGTCGTGGCGCTGCGCAGCCCAGCCACGCCGGATACGAGTTTCCCGCCGAGTCCGTCGGAGTCGTCGGCGTCTGCCGTGGACGTCGAGGCCGCACTGGCCTACCTGGACGAGGTCAAGCCACTGGCAGAGGAAGGCGGACGGGTCGTCCAGCACGGTATGAAACGTGGCGTGGCGGAACTCCAGAAGGACGACGGCGACCACGAGGCACAGGCACGCCTGGCTCCGTCGTGGGTGTCGTCGATGACCGATCTGCGGGAGCAGTGGGCGGATATGGAGGCGCCGCCGGAGTTGGCGGAGGCGCACGCGGGGTTCCTCGAGGCGTTGGACCTGTATCGCCAAGCGGCGGAAGCGCTGGTCGAGGCTTCGATGGACGAGGAGCGTCGCGAGGAGATGGTGGACCGCGCCATCGAGTTCGGCGAGCGCGGCGACGATGCCTGGGATGCCGCCGCAACCCTGGCCCAGAACCTGCTGATCGGGGCCGGCGAGCACCCGCTGGCCTGGCTGCCGACTCCAGTCACCGAGCAAGCCACCGAGTCGTCGGAGGGCTGACGCCCTCTCAGGAACGGGTGACGACTCACCCGCATGGCGGGGGAGGCCTCCCCCGGCGTGCCGTGCCCGGGGCGGTCGAACGGTGGATGATGGGATGCACGTGCGAGGAGGGTGTCATGCGGGTGATGCTGACCAGGTGGCGGGGCAGGGTGGTGATGGCGGCTCTGCTGGTGATGCTGCAGATCCCCACCAGCGCTCATGCGGCGGGCCCCGGAGCACTGACCGGCGGGGTGATCTACGACCCGAGCCTGACGCCGGCGTCGATGACCCGTGACGTGTCGTATGCGTTCGGGATCACGGGCGTGGAAACGAGAGTCGGCCCCATGAGCCTGGACTGCCACCTTGATGGTTCCAGCGCGGGTGACCTGGTTTCTGACGGTGCGAGCGCGGTCGGGACCTGTGTCGATGTGCTCTTGGGGTGGCCAGCGTCGTGCACCGCGTTCGTGCAGCGGGTGGGCGCGATCGGCATCTTGCAGATGTCCTGCATGACGCCGTGGGGACCGCTGCTGATCACGGGTGGCCTCCAGTTCGTGCCGCTCACGGCGCCCAGCGCCGGAAGCTTCGCGATCACCGGGTTTGTCGGCTCGCAATAGCCAGCTGTCGATGCTCCCGGTCAAGGCGAAGTCACGTGTTCGAAGGAATCGCCCCTGCCGTCGGCGTGGCGACCCGTGCGCCACGATCGAAGGACCTGATGCGTAGGTGGGTACGCGCCGTCCTGGATGCGGGCTGACCGCTGGTCGGGCGGCGGAGACGGCAGGGGTGAGAAGGGCGCGGAGGGCCTGTTGCTTGTGGCAACGTCGGCCAGCCCGACCCTGGAGAAACGATCGGGCCCGCGGGGGGTGATTGCGCTCCGCGCCCTACCCGCCGGTGACCGGATACCAACGGGCAGATGTCTTCTCGATAGGGGATACGAACGAAGTGGGCGGTTCGTTACGGTCGGCCCCAATATTCTTCGAAAGTTTTCTTGGGGCGTCGGGGATGGATCTTGGGTGCCGGGCGCTGGGCCCAGTCACACGCGCAGGAGCCAAGATTGGAGGGCCACCGTTCCACGTGCCCCTCGGCGACGTAGCCGGGGGGGTCACGACGTAGCGAAGCGGGAGCCTGTCCTCACGCAGTCGAATGGCCCCAGGAAGGCGCAGTTCTGGCGAGTCAGCGTGCGTCGGTCCTGGGCCAACGTGAGCGTCCTGGGGAGTGGTGGAAGTAGACAGCGGTCCGCGAAGGGCGGGCCGCAGTTACAGGAGTTGATCGAGGACGAACGGAGTGTCAGCCTCGGCGGGCTGTGGCGCCGTCGCGCAAGAAGACCGTGCGGTACTCCGCGACGTCCAGTATCTGGTCGGCGGTCGTGGTGAGCGACAGCACGCGAGAACCGCTCTTCAGGTGACGCAGCACCTCGATCTGGGGCCACCCCACCTCCTCGACGAAGTTCGAGAATCGCCTCCCGGACTGAATGGCCTGGTTGATCCGTTCTTTGCTTCGCTTCTCCAACTCATCTCCTTGGTATCTGGGTGACAGGCCGATGGCGATGTCAACGTCGGCCACGACCTCCGCCTCAGGGTCCAGGTAGCTGCCGAACACGACAATCTCGTCGACCTGATACACGAGCCCGTCGTCGTCGTTCACCTCTCGCGCCCGTTCGAGCAGTCCCTGAAGGGCGCGGTCGGCGGTTGACCGCTTCACCGGCTTCGCGGCACTCGCGTTGGTCAGTGCGTTGCCTTTTACGGTCAGACGCCACCAGTCGTCATCACTCGCCGCCATCGGGTCACGCTCGACGTAGCCCTGATCGACGAGCGCCTCGTGCAGTCGTGTCCCGACGTCGTCGGCCAGGCCGAGTAGCTGGGCAAGGGAGTCTCGCGCGAACGGGCGGTCCTTCACCCGCCGCAGTGCGTCGCGCACTTGGACGATGTCAAGACCGGCGATGGTTTGACCGGGAAGTATTCGCACCGGCGCTCCTTCCTGTAGGTCGAGTGTGGCAGCATGGTGCCAGGCCTAGCAGGATGAGCCATCGCCAGGCGTCCGCCAGCCGTCTTCGCAGTCGAACGTATGGTTGACACTTTGATGACAGCCAGCCCATGAGGCGCACGTTGTCAGGCGCCACGTCCGGTGAGGATGTCGGCGACATCTTGGGTGGGGACGTGGTCGGGTGCGGGCAGGGGTGTGCCCCCGCTGT
>Ga0326597_10000139_pt1 | contig 130682 bp, 121 predicted proteins | sample RVTome_12_FD_203789 | JGI IMG/M metagenome (GOLD analysis project Ga0326597, IMG submission 203789) | Soil microbial communities from uranium-contaminated site in the Upper Colorado River Basin, Wyoming, United States - RVT100D185 | ecosystem: Environmental > Terrestrial > Soil > Contaminated... | reverse complement strand
CGCGCTGCAATCCCAGAGGAGTCAAGCGAAAGATGAGCAATTATCCCCTCCGACCGCGCAAGCGGTCGCGCACAAAAAGGATCATGGTCGAGAATCATATTAGGATCATAAAGTGAACAGTATTGGGCTTAGAGTTCGAAAGCTACGCTGGCGTAGCCGACGACTTTGCGCATCGGGCTGATGTCGCCGGAATGACAATGCTTGAGCAGGCGGGCGCGCTTGACGCCGAGGGCGGCGGCAGCAAAGAGCATGACGGCGGTGGGCAGGACGCCGCACATGCTGATGTTTTTTTCTTCGACGACTCTCAGGAGTCCAAGTGGATCCACGGCTAGGACCGGCTCCAATGCCATGCGGTCCAACTTTTCGGTTTCTTTGGGCGAGAGGTAGTGACTGAGATCGCTACTGGCCAGGATCAGGGTTTTTGCCTCACCGCCGGCAGCGGTCTTACACAGTTCGGCGATGGCCGCGCCCAGTTCGGCGCACTCATCTACGGATAGGTGTGAGAGGGAAATCGGTAAGAAAGTAAAGTCAGCTAAGACCCGCTCAAGGAACGGCAACTGAACCTCGATACTATGTTCCTGGGCGTGGGCGGGTGCGTCTGGTTTCAGAAACCTAACCCGCGCTTCGAGACTGTCGCCTAGCTCTTGGTCGACCGTGACTTCGCCCAATGGCGTTCGCCAAATTGGCCACGGGCTCAGCGAGGCTCGATGCCCTCTCGCCCAGTGGTTGACGCCCAGGATGATAACACGCTTAATGGCTGGGTCGAGGGACCCATAGAGATGGGCGGCGCAGGGCCCGGAGTAGACGTAGCCGGCATGGGGGACCATGCCGGCAATCATCGCGGATGGGACCTGTTTTATTCCCTGCGGCCCCAGCGGACTCGAAACGAAACATTCATCGATGAGTCCGTTGAGTTCTACCGGGTCGGCTGGATAAAACGAGCCGGCCACTGCGGGAGATCTATCCTGTTCCATGATCCCCCTGGGATCGAATCTTACGGCTCGGCGACCGTGACTTCGAGAATGCCGATGCCTTCGATATCTCCTTCAACTTTGTCGCCGGGCTTGAGAAAAACCGGCGGCGTGCGCGCAAAGCCGACGCCCGACGGGGTTCCCGTGCTGATGATGTCGCCGGGCTCCAACGTCATACCTTGGGATAGACTCTCGATGGTCGTGGGAATGTCGAAGATCATGTCGCGGGTGTTGCCGTCCTGCATGACTTCGCCGTTGACCCGGCAGATGAGCCGCAACTGCTGGGGGTCCGGCAGCGCGCTCTTGTGAACAATCCAGGGGCCGATGGGACAAAAAGTGTCGAGCGACTTGCCTTTGAACCACTGGCCATGTTGGCGCTGCAGCTCCCGGGCGGTCATGTCGAGGCAGATGGTGTAGCCAAAGACGTAATCGTAGGCCTTCTCTTTGGGAATATCCTTACCCTTTTTGCCCATGACCACCGCGAGCTCAACCTCCCAGTCCAACCTGTCGGTGGCCTTGTGTTTGACGACTTTGCCTAGGTGGCCGATCACCGAGGTCGCCGGCTTGGTGAAGAACACGGGGTAGTCAGGATATTTGATGTCCAGCTCGCGCGCCCTGGCGCCCTCGTCAACATGTTCGCGGTAATTGATGCCCAACATGACACAGTTCTTTTTCGGCGTCGGGATCGGCGAGAGCAGTTTGACCTGGCTCAATTTTACCAGCGCGCCGGCAGCGGTGAGTTTTTTTAGCTCCTCCGGGGTCTTGCCGGAAACATATTTTTCCGCCTTGCGCGCCACCGTGAGCGCCTTGGCGCCGGCATCGATAAAGGCCTGCATGGTCGCCAGAAAAGGCGGGTTGCCCCCCTTCAAATAACGACGATTGACCTCGGCGAGATCGGTGATTTGATCCTGGGGACCAATCAGCCCGACTCGCTGCTGGTTCTTACGTGAGAATGTGACAAGTCGCATGGTTTCCTCCGCGTTGAAAAGTTTTGAATGGACTAATACAAACCTAGTAAGGAACGATACCTGCTCAGGGAAGAAAGCCTTCGGATCGGGAGCGATGGGCCTCTACTTCGAAAGCCACCCGCGCCAACCCCTTAGGCCATTTATTCCGACGGTCTGGGCCTGGGATGATCTTCAGGTTCCCACGCTCCCGGTTCCTCAGTCTTTCTTCCCCTCGCCAGAATCCAAAAGTAACATCGATAAAGACGTTTGGATTAGTCTCCGATGCCGAGAAGCCGGCACGCGTTGGCGCCGGTGATTTCCTCTCTTTCTCTAGCGCCAATGCTCGTGGCGCGCAAGGTTTCCTGAGGTTCCGGATCCCCCATGTCGTAGGGGTAGTCGCTGCCGAGCAGCACGTGATCGGCGCCGAAGTTTGCCACGAGATACTCCAAGGCCATAGCGCTATGCGTGATCGTATCGAAATAAAAAAGTTTGACGTATTCACCCGGCGTCTTGGCGATTATCGAAGTGGACGAGCTCTGGATGCGATAGCCGCGGTCAAGCCGCCCCCAGGTGTAGGGCAGAAAGCCGCCGGCGTGGGCGAGCACGAACTTGAGTCCGGGAAAACGCTCCAAAACCCCGCCGAAGATACATTTGGCCATAGCCAGAGAAGTGTCAGTGGGATTGCCGATCAGGTTAGCGAGATTGTAGTCTTTCATCCGCTCGGCGCCGACCACCTGTTGCGGATGCACAAAGATCAGCGCGTTTAAGGCTTGCGCTGCCTCCCAAAAAGGGTCCAAGCTCGGATCGTCGAAGTAGCGGCCGTTGATGTTCGAACCGATCTCAACGCCGCGCAATTCGAGCCGGGTCATGGCGCGCTCCAACTCCGCCGCCGCCTTTTGACTGTCTTGCATTGGCACAGAAGCCAGGGCGACAAACCGCGGCGGGTGCAGGGCCACGGCTTCGGCGAGCCGGTCGTTGAGCCAGCGAGCGAATTCGAGCGACTCATCAGCCTCCATCCAATAGAAGAAGTAACTGCTCGCGGGGGAAAGCGCTTGTATATCGATGCCCTGGTGGTCCATGATCGACAAGCGTAAATTGAGATCGGAGAATTCCGGTTTGAGCTGGTTTAAAATCGCCTTGCCGGCACGCGTGACCATGTTCCGGCCGCGCTCGTTCTTTTCGAGCTTGAGACCGTAACGCTGACCGACCTCGGTGGCGACTTGCAAGCTCTCCGAAGGAACGTAATGGGCGTGAACGTCGATGACCATAGTTGACGGAATTTTGGTGGATGCTTCAAGGAGAGCTATCGAAGGGCAGGGTGATTGTCAAGTTAAGCCGCAAAGCGCTGGTGGAGGTTAAGCAAGCACGCGGAACGAGGAGATCGAATAGTTGGAGTACGGTGCTGTGCGGCACCAAGAAATTTTGCCCCAGTTTGGTTTGCCTGTACGATTGGGCTTTGGTAACTTTTGCCCATGCGCAGGAAAAAGAGCGAAAACCGCGCCACGATGCGCGAAGGCGACCGCATCTTGATCGACAAGGGAATCTCTAAAAAAATCATGATCATCGCGCGGGTCGAGATTCCCCATTCCAATGAAAAGATATTCGTCTCCAAATCGGGGGGCAAATTTACCATCGGGCTAAAAGTTTGGAAGTCGGATTACGCCTGGAGCGAAAAAAACCAGATGTGGGTGCCGAAACATTGAACGCTCCGTCCCCGCGCCGGCCAACCGAGTTGGGGCGGTGGATATTCGTTCCCGACGCCCGTTGCCGGGCATGGCTTACTCGCAGTGCGGTTTAATCAACCCTCAAAAGGAAATCTTAACTCGCCGTGAAACGTGATTTTTCAGCAGTCGTCGCCGACATTAAAAATGGCAAGGGGCCCCGGCTACTGATGCTCTTCGGCGATGATTTGCAGGTGCAGGAGGCCTGTAGGGCGATCGTCGATCTCTTGGTTCCCGAAAACCAGCGGGGCTTTAACCTCGAGCGCTTAGACGGTCGTGCGGCGACCTGGGATCAAATCGAGGCGTCGCTGATGACTCCGCCGTTTTTTCCAGGCAAGAAAGTCATCTGGGTTGAAAGCGTCCTGTATTTCGTCACTCGGGAACAAAAGGGCGAGTTGGGTGAAAAAATTCTCCGACTTTGGAGTGACGGCCTGCGCGAGGAAGCGAGCAAAGCTCTCATGGATTTGCTCGTCATCGAGGGTTGGACCCAAGAGCGTTGGGAGGAACTAGGGCTTGCGGCAACCGGGCCGTTACTGGAGATCCTGGGCGTTGACGGTCCCGAGGAAAGAGGCGACGCGGAAGCGCTTTTCGCTTATTGTAAGAGCCGTGGATTGGATTTCAACGCGCGCAAAGCGGCCGGCGGGCACAGGCTTTTTGAGCTATTGGACCAGGGGCTTCCCGAGTGGGATTTTCTATTGCTCACGGCGCTCCAGGTGGATCGGCGCTCGCGTCTCTACAAACGCTTCGAAGAATTCGGCGCCGCGTTGTACGTCGGCCCGGAGCGGGACCGCTACGGCAAGATAAGCCGGGAGAGCTTATTGGAATTTATCAATCAGCGCCTAAAACAAGCGGGCAAAACGCTGGAGCCGCGCGCGCGGGAAATGATTCTTATGCGGTCCGGCGATAATTTGCGCGCGCTTGACCAAGAGCTGGAGAAGCTTTTCCTCTATGCCAGCGAACGCCCGACCATCAGCGGTCAAGACGTTGACGCGGTCTTCGTCGATCAGGGCGAGGGTTGGATATTCGATCTCACCCGCGCCGTCGGTGAGCGTAATCCGGTCGCGGCGCTCTCGCATTTAGCCCGCCTGATCGACCAGGGAGAACATCCGTTGAGACTCTTGGCTACCCTCGCCGGAGAAATCCGTAAACTATTAGCAGCGCGCCAGCTCATCGAGGGAGAGCTGCGCGCGGTTTGGAAACGCGGCATGAGTTATCCGCAGTTTCAACAGCGTGTCTTGCCGCGGGGGACGCCTCTGCTCACGCGCAACGCGTATGCGGATTACATGTGTTTCGAGCGAGCGGAGCAGTTTTCCGTCAGCGAGCTGCGCGCCCACATGGAAGGAATCTTCGATACCGATCTGCGCTTGAAATCGAGCGGCAGCGATCCTCGGCTGGTCATGGAAAGGCTGGTTTTGGGAATGTGCTTGCGGTCGCACCCTAGAGGCACCGCAGACCCCAGGGTAGCGAGATGAGGCAGAAGGCAACCGTAGGAGCGACCGGCCGGTTGCCCCACCTGATTTTTCTTGCGTTTTTGTCTATCGCGACGCCAGCCGTCGGAGAGATGGTTGTTCAGGCCTGTTTTAGCCCCGCGGGAAAATGTTCGTCACTTATCATCCGGGAGATCCAGCAGGCCAAGAAAGAGCTTCTTGTCGCCGTTTACGCGTTCACCAGCGATGAATTGGCCGCGGCCGTAATTCAAGCCAAGAAACGCGGTCTTTCTGTCCAGGTCGTCATCGATCGGGATTTCGACGCCGGAAACGAAAGATCGAAAGGAAAGTTCCTGGAAGCGCAAAGGGTTCCTGTGCGCCGCATCGCCGCAAGAAAGTCCAACCCTCCGGTGAAAGACGCGGGTTTGATGCATCAGAAATTCGCCATCCTCGACCGCAGCGCGGTATTGACGGGTTCCTACAATTGGACCCACGCTGCGGATCGGTTGAACGACGAGAATTTGCTTTTCTTCCGGGACGCGGCACCCCTGGCGGAAGAATATCGAAGGATTTTTTTGGAACTCTGGGAGAGAAAAAATTGAAACGCGTTTCACCGGCGACGGCAATCGTTATCTTCATCGCGTTTGCGGCCGGACTTTCTTCCCATGTTCTTTATCAGCGGTGGAATCCCGGTCCACCGCAGCCTGGGGAGATTGGCGTCGACGGGGGCATTGCCGCGCCCGGCTCCGCCCTTGAGCCGAAAAGCCATCGCGTCACCTATATGCCGCTGGGAATGGCTGACCAGGTCCCGGCGGAGATGCCGGTGCTTCCGGCCCGTGACGTTGAAAAAATCCGCAGCCTCACCGGCGGTCCCGCGCGGGTTCGTGGCCGCATCTTTCGGGTGGGGCATTCGGCGAAGAGCAATACTTATTTCTTAAATTTTGGACCTTCGCGGGAGGCGCTTACCGCTGTCATCTTTGCTTCGGCTGCGGAACTGTTCGAAAAAAACAAGACTACCCCCAAGAGTTTTGAAGGCCGAGAGGTCGAGGTTCATGGCCAAGTCAAGGATCATCCTCAGTATGGCTTGGAGATTGTTCTTGAGAACCCCGCGCAGATCAAAGTGCTCAACTGACTGAAAGTTTCGAAAACTGTGCGGTGGAGATAGGAAAAAAATATGACCGAAGAGAAAAAAAAGTGCATGATCTGCGCTAAGCCAGTCCTGATACTCAAAGGCGGCATCTGCGCGCCCTGCCAGGATCGCATTCGCAGAGAAGCGCTGGGAGAACAAGCCGGCATCGGCGAACGCGCCGATCGTGAGCTCGCCAAACACGGCGTGAATCCAGTTAAGAAGAAATAGTCGCTCGCGATGCTCGATTCTGCGATAGAAGAGCGAGGCAAATCCGAGGTATGTTCAACTCGATTAAATTGATCACTGGCTATTCACAAAGACTTAAACATGATATAAAATAAATGTGTTTTACCTTCATTTCGGATGACGACCGGAATCAGCAGGGATTGCGCACCAAGGAGGTTTGGGAAACTGGATTCTTTTCACCGACACTTTCTCTGGCTTACGGCGGTCGCCATCTATATCTTGTCGTCTTTTGAATCGCCGGTCTGGTCCTTTTCCCCTGACGAGGATTTAACCGCGCGCGCGGCGGTGTTGATGGACGCGGCCACGGGCAAGATTCTCTATCAAAAAGATTCGGATCTGCGCCTTCCTCCCGCCAGCACGACGAAAGTCATGACTGCGATTCTTACGTTGGAGAGCGGCCGCAAGCTTACCGATACGCTGACCGTGTCCAAGACCGCGACCCGAGTCCCGGCGACTAAACTCTATCTTCGTCCCGGGCAGACGCTGACCATTGAAGACCTGCTCTACGGGATCATGCTTTCCTCCGCCAACGACGCCAGCATGGTTTTGGCCGAAGGTATCGGCGGTTCGGTAGAGCGCTTCGCTGAACTGATGACCAAACGGGCGAATGAACTGGGCGCCGCAAACAGCCATTTCGCCAATCCGCACGGACTCACGGCGGCGGAGCACTTTTCCACGGCCAGGGATTTGGCCGTGCTTTTTCGCTACGCGATGAGAAACCCGACTTTTCGCGAGATTGTGCAAACCAAAATCAGCTCGGTGAGCTCCAATACGATCGTCAAAAAAAAGAGCGTCGCGCGGCGCATCTCGGTGCGAAACCACAACCGCCTGTTGTGGAACTTCGACGGTGCTATCGGCGGCAAGACCGGTTACACGCACGCGGCGCAAAAGTGCTTCGTCGGCGCCGTGGCGCGCAATGGGTTTACTTTGATCGTATCGATCCTCGGCGCGCGCGACCAGTGGGGAGACACGAAGCGACTACTGGAGTACGGCTTTGACAATTATGAGAGCTTGAAGGCGGCACCGCCCGCGGCGGGCAAACCGGCCCCAATGGAACCGGTGACCGTTCGCCCGGAGGGCGTTTCCGCACTTATGGTCGCGCCGCGGGAAAATTTTCGCGGTCAACCTGTAAACGGCTACGTGCTTCAGCTCGGTGCCTTTCGCGATCGCGAACGCGCCGAGTCCCTGTTGAAACAATTCAGCGACCGGGGCTGGGAAGGCTTTGTCGATAAAATTTTGTTGAGTCCAGGCGAACCCGCCTACCGGGTGCGCTTCGGGCCCTACGCGGAGCTTCTGGTCGCGCAGCAAACGGCCCAAGAGATTCTACAGAAAAGCGGCTACCAGGCGCTTATCATGCCGTTCCTGGGCCCACTCGAAAGCGGCGGTGAGCCGAGTTAACCCTTCGACTCAAGCCCCGGCCAAGGCCGGGGCCTCTTGCCAGGATTCCGCCCCACGGGCGGACTAGAAGGTGCCACGGCCTTGCCCGTGAGTCTTCACTTCTTTGATCCGGATGCCGTGCTTAGATTCTTGCCTGTAAAATGTTAAACAAAACCACTGCAAGAAAATTTATCCCGCCAGGCAACCAGGGAAACAAATCCGAAATCCGAATATCGAAATTCGAAACAAACCGAGGCCAAAATAAATCCCAAATTCGGAAAATCCAAAACACCGAATCCGAATGAAGCTCGTTTCGAATTTTCTCCTTTTTTGGTCATTTGAAATTGTTTCGAATTTCGTGCTTCGTGCTTCGAATTTTTTCTTCTTGGCGCCTTTGCGCCTTTGCGGGAGACATGGTTTTTCCGATCTCGTCTTGGTTTCCGAATTTCAAATACTTTTGGCTAGATTTCAATCACCATTCCATCTTCCGCCACTGTTACCGCCAATTCTTCTTTGCGCGCCAGCATCTCCTCGCCCAAGTGAGTCAGGACGAGCTTTTTGCATTCCAAACGTGGCAGGGCGGCCAACAACTCGATATAACGCACGTGATTGCCGGCCGCTTGGTCATAAAACGAACACTCGCAAAGAAATAGATCGACGTCGCGGGCATGCTCGATAAAGAGTTCGCTCCACGCCGAATCGCCGGAAAAGAGGATTTGTTTGCCGGCAAATTGAATTTTCAATCCGAGGGATATTTCATGCGTCTGGTGGGGAACGCGGAAGGGAAGCACCTCGATGCCCTCAATCACCGCGGGTTTTCCCGGGTGTAAAATATCATACTCGACCGGCGGCAGCTCGCTAGCGGTCGAACCGCCGTACATCAGCCGGAAAAGTCGATGGACCTTTTCTTCAGTTCCCGGCGGACCGGCGATGTGCAAGGGCTTGTCTCGGGACCTCTGATAGAGAAAGTCGATGAACAAGAACGGCAAGCCGCCGAAGTGATCGCCGTGCAGATGGCTGATAAAAACCGCGTTCAGACGCCGCGGGTCGAAGCCTGCGCGCTTCATGGCCAAGAGGGTCGTGGGACCGCAGTCCAGAAGAAACGACCGGTCGTTGGCCTCGACGAGATAAGCGCTTTGGTTGCGGCCGCCGCTGCCAAAAGCATCGCCGCAGCCGAGAATATGCAGTTTCATGGCGCCGTTCCCCGCAACCGATTTGCCCTCGATTCTATCCTCGAATTTCCCCGCCGGCCGATTCTAGCACCGCGCCGTATGCGGCGCCATCGAGAGGTCGGGGGCGACCAGGGAGAAAATCCGAGTTGCTTTTTAACTCCGCTATGAATAAATTGGCCAACGTGCCAGTTGACAAGCGTCCCTTCTTTGCATCCTACGCGACCAGCCTTTGGATCCGCTTCCTGCGCTTCAGTCTCCTGTCGCACAAGAGGTTGGAAGCCGAGCTGGAAAAGGCCGGTCTGACACCGCCGCAGTTTTACGTGCTTGCGACCATCGGTTACGCCGGGGGATTGCCGTTCGGCGAAATCGGCGCGAAGATGATGGTCACGGTGAGCAACCTGACCGGCATCGTCGACCGGCTCGAAGAGAAAAAAGTAGTCTTGCGCAAGCGGGATGAACACGACCGCCGCGTGGTCCATGTGGTGCTGACCGACAAGGGCGCCAAGCTTTATAAGAGCACGATTCCGCTCTTTGAGAAGAGCATCGCCGAGATTTTTTCCAACCTCGAAAAGCCGCAACAGAAAGAACTTTCCGTTCTCCTGCGTAAACTCAATCAGCTCCTGTCGGTTAATTAACCGGGCTTTGTTGACAGAAATCGTTGGTGAGCTATAAAGTTAATGTGTTAAGTATTCTCGCGGATGTCCCGTCCCGGTGAAAAACGAAAGCAAGAAAACTCTAGGGCTCGAACGAGTCAAACGCTGGCTTTACGCCAAAGGGCTTGAAGAGCGCAGCGCCGGCTGTGTCTTGTGCGGCTCCTGTTACGGCCACGGGCCGGCGAATCCCTACGAAGACGCGCCCGGGCCGAAGGAAAAGTGCCCACCCTATGAGTTTTACCGTTTCCAACGCCATACGCCGAAATCGCGCTGGCTCATGGCCCAGCGGGTATTCCACGGCCTTGATCCGATCACCCCGGAGCTAAAGGAGGTCGTTTACACCTGCACCAACTGCCTGATGTGCCAGGAGCTTTGCGGTGTGCGTGACGACGGTTATGGCCCTTGGGATATCACCGTCGCTATGCGCGAGGAAATGACTCGTCAAGACGGCCCCCTCGAAGCGCACCGCGCGCTCTTCGACGGCCTCAAAGAATTCGACAATCCATGGGCACAGCCGAAAACACAAAGGGGACATTGGGCGGATGGCTTGGGGTTGAAGAAACTTGGCCGCGGCACTGCGGCGACATTGCTCTTTGCCGGCTGCTCCGCGGATCGCCCTGACGGGAAAGCGGGAGCGGTCGCGCTTGCCAAGCTCATGCAACGGGCCGGCATCCCATTCGCCGTGCTCGGCGAGGAGGAGAAGTGTTGCGGTCTGTACGCTTACGACCTCGGCTTCCGCGCGGATTATAATCGTTTGCAGGAAGAGAATCTCGCGATGATCAAGCGTGCCGGAGCCCGAAAGGTGATCGTTGCCTGCGGCAGTTGCCAACGCGCCTGGCGCGAACATGCCAAGGTAGCCGGGAGCGGGGTCGAGGTCTTTCACGGTACTCAGTACGTCGCCGAGTTAGTCCAGTCAGGACGACTCCAATTCACCCAAACCATCAAAACAAAAGTGACCTACCACGATTCTTGCCATCTTGGCAGAGGCTGCGGGGTTTACGAGGAGCCGAGAACGATCTTGCGTGCGATTCCTGGAGTCGAGCTGGTGGAAATGGCGCGCAACCGGCGCTGGTCCTGGTGCTGCGGTGGCGGTGGCGGTGTGCCCGAAGCCTACCCGGAACTGGCGCAATGGAATGCCGAAGACCGGATGCGGGAAGCGAAAGCAACCGGCGCGGAACTTATGCTGACTTCGAGCGCGCTTTGCCAGCGCAGTTTTGCCGGCTGCACCGCGGGCGCTTTGCCGATTCAGGATCTGCTGGAGTTCGCTTCCCAGGCGGTTTAGACGATGCTCACGGAACCCCATTTCACGCCGCAGAAGATGATCTCGATGCTTGGCCTCAAAGCCGACTCCCTGGGGCCCTACGCGCTCATTCCCGGCCCCAAAGAGCGCAGTGATATGATGCTCGGCTTGTTGGAGAGCCCCAAAAAGAATTTTACTTTTCTCGACTACGAGATGCACACCGGTATCCTTGAGGGTAAACGCGTCACCGTCGGCAACGGCGGCCGCTATGCGCCGGATACCGCGATGACGACGGAAATCCTCTGCGCCGCCGGCGCGGAATGTTTGATACGCGTCGGCAGTTGCGGTTCTCTGCAAGATCACGTGAAAATCGGCGACCTCGTCATTGTCACCGGCGCCATCCGCGGCGAGGGGACGACTTCCTACTACGTGCCAAGGAATTTCTCGACCCTAGCCCATCCCGACATCATCGCTGCCCTCAAACAGGGCGCCGACAGCTTGGGCGTGCGCTCTCATCTAGGCTGGATCTTCACGACCGACGCGCTGTTCCAGGAAACGCCGGGGCTCATTCACGAGCTCAATGGACAAAACGTTACGGGCATCGACATGGTCACGTCGACTTTCTTGACCATCGCGCAACTGCGCCAGCAAAAAGCCGGAGCGATTCTCGCGGTGTCCGACGAATGCCTCTACGGCAAGTTTGCCTTTCGCGATCCGTTGTTTTTCGCAGCCGAGCAGAAGACCATCGAGGTCGCGCGCAAAGCTCTCCGATATTTGTAAGAGTTCGCTCCTGGTCTGAACCTAACCATGCGCGCCGCCCAAAGCCCACTCTTTGAACCTGTTCTGTGGGACGGGGACGGATTTAAGATCCTCGACGAAATTTCGCTCCCTGAAAAGATCGAGTACATCCCCGTTCGCGAGGTGGCGCAGGCTCTTGATGCCGTTCGGCAGATGAAAACCCGCGCTTTCGGCCAGGTTTTAACTTTTCTCTATAGCGGCGTGTTGCTGGCTGAGCGGTATCAAGGCAAAGACAGCGAACCCCTGGGCGAACAGATTGCGCGCATGACTCAGCAGTTCTGCGAGGCGCGCCCGACTTTCGATTTCAGTGGTCTCGGCGCCGATCTCTTGGGATTGGTGGGGCAAACACCCTCCGGCGCTGGCCCCGGCGAATGGCTCGCCCAACAAGCCCGCGGGTTCGCCGGTCGGATTACTAAAGCGCGGCAAGCAAGAGCGCGCCGCGCGGCCGAGATGTTGCCGGACGCCGCTCGGGTGCTCACCCATTGCAACGTCAGCGGTGAGTTGGTCGCCGTGGCCCGGCACTGCTGGGAAATGGGCAAGAAGATTTCCGTCATCGCCACCGAGACCCGGCCCTACCTGCAAGGCACGCGTTTGACGGCTTGGGAGCTTTCCCAGGCGGGTGTCGGCGTATCGCTGATACCGGATTGCGCCATCGCCCAGGTCATGGCACGAGGGGAAGTAAACGCAGTCATCGTCGGCGCCGACCGCGCGGCGCAAAATGGCGATGTTATCAACAAGGTCGGCACCTATCCGCTGGCGTTGATGGCCGAAGCTTACGGCGTGCCATTTTACGTTCTCGTGCAGGACCCGCGCTCGGTGGCGCGTGGCATGGATATTACCATTGAGGAGCGTCCTGCGTCCGAGTTGTTGCTGTTTCAGGGCCAAAGTCTGGTGAACGGCGACAACATAGCGGTTCGCTATCCGGCATTCGACGTGACTCCCGCCGGTTTGATTACTCGCTGGGTCGGTTTTGCCGATCTCTATTCGCTGGAAAGTTTTCGCCGGAAATTTCAGGTCGAGGCAGAAGCAGAAGAGGAGCCAGCCCATAAGAACGGCAAGTATTTATTAGTCTACGGACTGCCGCCAAAAAGCCACTATGGTTTTCTTAAGACCGCGCTTGCCGCGGAGCAGGCGGAAAGCATTCTGGTGCCGGAAATGCGTCCCGAACTATGGGGCGCGCGGATCGTTGTGCGGGAGCTGTTGCGACGGGGTGCGGCGCCCACCTTGATCTCCGATAACATGATGGGCGCACTCTTTGCCCAAGGCGAAATTCGCAAATTGTATCTCTTCTATGACGAGCTCAGCGAACCGGGGTTGAGCGGCGCCTGCGGTTCCTTGCTGGCCGTGCGTTTAGCGCGCCATCACGGCGTTCCGATCGAGTTGCAGGAATCGGAACGGAACAAAGAATCGCCGGTTGACCGGGATGTTTCCACGTTTCTCGGCCGGCGCGTCATGCCGTCCGGAGTGTCCGTGCATACGGTCGAGAAAGAGATCATTCCCTGGTCGCTATTAAAGGAAGACAAAGCCACGTGACTCCGCTTGAGCGGGAAATAATTCGCTGGGGGAAGCTGCTCTTCGAGCGGAGTTTGATCAGCGGTTGGGGCGGCAACTTAAGCTGCCGCGCCGGCAAGAAAGATTTTCTAATCACCGGGCAGCATGCGCCTTTGGGCTTTCTCACGGCGAAGGATCTCGTCCGCGTCGATCAGGCGGGCAAGCCGGTCAAGAAAAATCAGCGCGCATCCAGCGAGACGCCGATGCACATGGCCATCTACGCGGGCACGGACGCGCAGGCGATCGTGCACGTTCACCCGCCGATGGTCCTCGTTTTTTCCTTGACTCACGATAACTTCGCGCCGCTGAGCTTCGAAGAGAAGTACACCATCGGCGAGGTACCGATCATCCCGCAGGATACTCCGACGGTAACCAAGCCGGAGCGAGTCGTCGAAGAACTCAAATATCATCCGGTGGTCATCATCAAAGGCCACGGCACGGTGGCCATCGGCAAGAACTTTCAAGAGGCGTTTTTGTTCACCGATCTACTCGAAGAGGCGGTGCACTGTCAGTTTTTCAAAGAGCGGGTCGCGGACGCTGCCGACGCGGGGGTCAACACCGCGGCAAAGCCAATCCACGAGGCTTCCGCTGCGGGAGAACGCTATCCGTTGTTTTCCAAGGAACACATGGCCGCGTTGGTCGAGCGCGCCAATCATGACGCGCAATTCAGGGCGGACGGACAAGAGACGGGATTAACTTCGTCGCTTTCCCTCTTGCTGGAAGAGACCGACGCCGCCTGGACTGTCCGCTTCGTCAACGGGGAGATCACCCAATTGGCGCCGGGGGACGGCGGTGAATTCCTGATCAGCGGCAAGCAAGAGTGGTGGGGCGCGGTGTTTCGCGCGCGCATCGATCCGTTTCTCGCCACCCAGCAGGGCAAGCTGAAGCTCAAGCGCGGCGAGTTGGCGCAATTGTCGCGCTGGTACAAACCTTTTCAGAGGGCATTTTCGCTATGGCAAACAATACCCATTCAGTAGGCTTTTTCGCGGCGCAAGTTCTCAACCAGACCGCCGCGCGCCAGCCGCATAAGACCGCCATCATCACCAAAGAAGAAGAGCTGACCTTCGCCGCGCTGAACCAGCGGGTTCACGCCCTGGCGGGCCACTTGCATAACGAGGGAGTCAAGCAGGGCGAACGTGTTGGGGTGCTCTTGCCCAACTGCGCGGCGATTCCGCTGAGCTACTTCGCGACGCAAAAAATCGGCGCGGTGACGGTCATCCTCGACGCGCGCCTCAAGGGAAAAGAACTGCAAGGCGTGCTGCGCGATGCCGATCTCAAGCTCCTCATCGTGCACAGCCAACTGCTGGCGGGAGTGCGCGAAGTCTTCAATGAGATGGCGGCCGTTGCGCTCTGGATCGTCGGCGGGGACGGCGCGCAGAGTTTCGAAAAACGCTACTCCGCGCCGGCCACACGGCCGCCGCCGCCGCATCTCGACGCCGATGACGACGCGTTGATTCTCTACACTTCCGGAACCACCGGCGAGCCCAAAGGCGTGGTGTTGAGTTACCGGAATTTGGCCCAGTATCCGATGGTGATGGAGGAACTGGGCATCACGGATGCCTCGACGATGCGCGGCTGCATCCTGCCGATGTCGCACATCGTCGGCCCGCTGGTGTGCAACGAACTGGCGCAAAGAGGCTATACGCTAGTGATTTTCGACCAGATCAATCCGGTGACGCTCCTGGAAGGCATTCAAAAGCATCGGGTCACGGTGTTCGAGAGCGTGCCGATCGTTTTTCAACTCTTGTTGGGCGTGAAAAACCTCGCCAACTACGACACCCGCAGCGTGAAGATCGCCGCGATGATGGGCACGAGCATTCCTCTGCCATTGCTGCGCGCGTTCCAGACGGCGCAGCCGCATATCAAAGTCATCCAGGGCTATGGGCTCACCGAAACCTCACCGATGATCACGCTGGTCGAGCCCGAAAAAGCCGAGGCGAAGATGGGCAGCATCGGCCGGGCGGTTCCCGGTGTGGAAGTGAGAATCGTCGATGAGTCCGGTCAGGACGTTGCCGTCGGTGAACCGGGCGAGATCATTACCCGCGGCCCCCATGTGATGAAAGGCTACTTTCGCAAGGCGGCGGCGACCGCGGAGCGCATCCGCGGCGAATGGCTTTATACCGGCGATGTCGGCAAGCTCGGAGCCGACGGCTACTACTACCATCTCGGCCGGCGTGACGACATGATCATCACCGGCGGGCTCAACGTCTATCCGGCGGAGGTGGAAAATTTGATCTACACCTATCCCGGGGTTCAGGAAACCATCGTGTTTGCCATCCCCGACTCCAAGCGCGGGCAGGTGCTCGGCGCCGCCGTGGTGGCGCGCCCGGGAAGCCGGATCGGCGAAAAAGAGTTGCTTGCGTTTCTGCGCGCCAATCTGGCCAACTTCAAGGTCCCGGATCGCATCGTGGTGCGCGAGTCGCTGCCGCGCACCTCATCGGGAAAAACCATCCGCGATGCCGCCACGCTGCTGGCGACTTAAGAGGGAGTTCACCACGAAGGACAGGAAGAGCACGAAGAAAGAAAATATCCCGCAAAGACGCAAAGGCGCCAAGGGGAAGAAAAACTCGGATAGGATTTCGAGGGCCGAAGAATCAAGCAGAGTTGGTGGCGAAGAAACGGTCGCATTGATCAAAAATGCTGCGGGCATTATTCTTGGCGTGACGGAGAACCGCGCTTGGATCGAACTTATCTTCGAAGGCGATCTCATGCATACCAAAACTGTCAATCTGCCCGGCGGTTCAATGTTCGATATCTATATAGAGACCATCCCCCATAAGACGACGGTTTACGAACACCCGCGCACGATGATTTTTTTCGATGGCCCCTGCGATTTGGAGATTACCCGCGACGGCGACAAGGTCATCGTCATGGGCTCTCGTTTGGCCCCAGCCGCGGGGTGAGCCATTAATCTCTACGGGTGTATTCCCCGGAGCTTGCTGCGTCGCGATTCAGGCGTAGGATGGGTTGAGCGTTAGCGATACCCATCGTTCCCCGCGGTGGGTATCGGCGCTTTGCGCCTCCACCCACCCTACAATTTCACTCGACGTGCTTGTGCTTCTATACCCCGGAGCTTGTTGCGGGGTAGTTCATTACTCAAGGGGTAGTTTGTTCGGGGCTTAGCCGGCGCTCGTCTCGACGAATTTCGCTAAGGCGGGATAAAAGTCCAACGTGAGCTTGCCTCGTTCTCCGCCGCGATTCTTTACGATGTGCAACGTGATCGCCTCATTGGGCTCGGTGAGCTTCTTGGTCCGCTCTCGGTCTTTCTCCAGCACTAAAATGACGTCGGCGCCGGGAGCTCTTTCCGCCCAGGCTTGCGGCGCGGTATCCGGTTGCTCGCCGAGGTCGGGCCAAACGGCCAGGATCGGAATCTTTAGGCTGACGGCGACTCCTTGCAGTCGCTCCGTAATCAGAGCGAGCCGATCGCGGGCCGGCAGTTCCCGATTGCCAAGGCGCTGGCAATCGTCGACGACGGCTAGTACATGTTCGCTGCCTCGGAGCGCTCTTAGCTCTTTGATCCGCTCTTCAATTTGCTCCAGGTTGAATTCGCACCCGCATTCAACCAGGTAGGTCAACTCCAACCAATCTTTCGATTCCTCAGCCGCGCGCTTGAGTTTTTCCCAACTCGGAGGGACCTGGTCACTCTCCTTATAGTGCGCTTTCGGCACGCCGTACCAATGAAGCAAAAACGCGCTGCCGCGCCGGATCGCGCGGTTCTCCAGCCCGCTCAGGCGGGCCAGCGTACGGATCCTGAGCTCCTTTTTCGACTCCGCGAAAGTAAAAAAAATTCCCGCCATCCGGTTGCGCATCGCCACCTGGTCGAGGAGCTGTTTGGCGAGCGCGGTCTTGCCGCAGGCCGGCGGTCCGATGAGCAGGTAAAGTCCCGGCAGGATGCCGTCGAGGGCGCGGCTGAGATTGGCGAAACCGGTTTCCCAGCCGGCGATCTCCCTGACCTGGTGCTGTTGTTGCAGTTCGGCGAGGATCTCGTCGAGCTGCTCGCCTTCGGATTGCAGAGTTTTGTCTTCGACCATGGATTCGCGCGCGAGCTTATCGACTTTGCCGGCCTTGGGCAAGCCGCGGGTTCCGGTATGCCAGACTCCCCGACCGCATCTCCGCCACGATAACGCGTCACGAGACCAGCTCCCGTTTTTTTCCGTTTGACGCACCTATCTCCGCGAGTAGAATAAGCGACTGATTAGATTGAGCCGGGGAAAGGGGCAGGATATACTCCAACAAAGGCGCCATCAAGAAAGCGATAGCTCTTGGCTGAAAGGGAATATCTCATTCGTCTCGGTGAACGCGCACGAAAGCGGCACCATCACGAAACTGACAAAGGGCAGGTGGTTACCTTTATGGTGCAGTTGGAAGTAGAGGTGGAAGATGGAGTTTGGAAACCGGTAGTTCGTTATGATTGCGCTCATAACTTTGCTCATCGGGATCGCTATAACCCCAAGGGCGATCGTGAAAAGGAAGAGTTAGCGCTAAGTTACGCGGATTCACTGGACCTGGCGGACAAGGACATCAACGATAATTGGGATATTTACCTGGAGCGCTTTCTACGAGGGGATTTTCCATGAATGTTTTTGAACAGAAAAATGCCGAGATGGTCACGGAATTCGACCGTTATGTCCGGGAGCATCCAGAGTTCGCCGAACGGATACCACAAAACGCGCTGGTGGCCATATTGGTTGAAGGGGACGAAGAATTCAATCGCTGGAGTCAAGAAGGGGCAAAGCGGCAGGCTGAAAAAGGACAGCCGGTCGTATATGTGAAGATTAAACGGATTCAGCCCATCCGCTCTCGCATCCAAGAAATGGAACTCAGTGCGTGCAGTTGACTGACCACGGTCACAACGAATAGCGACCAACTCTCTTTTCCCACCGCGAATACAGGCACAATCTACAATCCACGGACACGAAATTCCATTTGACGCCCCGTTTCCGCAAGTAGAATTAACGGTTAATTGGGCGGTTTCCGGGTTGGATGTACCCACGAACACGGCTAAGTAACGCCGTGGTCTGGGGGTCTAATTACAACTTCGGATACGCATCTTCGAAGAAAGGAGTCGTTCCGACCGAGGGAACGACACAGGAATTGAAGCATACTGTCACCGCAATACCCGGCTGAGATTGGCGAAGCCGGTTTCCCAGCCGGCGATCTCCTTGACCTGGTGCTGTTGTTGCAGTTCGGCGAGGATCTCGTCGAGCAGCGCGCCTTCGGATTGTAGCGGTTGTGTGTCGGTCATGGATTCGGGCGCGAGCTTATCGAGTTTGCCGGCCTTGGGTAAGGCGATAATTAGTTCTTGTCATCCCCGGCAGAAAGCGTAAAATTCCCGAAACATCGGACTTTTACTCTGACAAACCGCAGCACTCTATCCTTGGAGTTTTGGAAATGGCGCGCACCAAAAACGGCGATCCGAAAAAGATAAACAACGGCGCGAATGTCGGCTACGAAAACCAGCTATGGCAGATGGCCGACGCGTTGCGCGGTAGCATGGACGCCGCCGAGTACAAGCACGTCGTCCTCGGTCTGATCTTTCTCAAGTACATCTCCGATGCCTTTGAGGAGCAACACGGAAAGCTGGAAGCGCAAAAAGGGCAAGGCGCCGATCCCGAAGACCAGGACGAATACCGGGCGCTGAATATCTTCTGGGTACCACCGGAGGCGCGCTGGTCGCATCTGAAGGCGCAAGCCAAGCAGTCGACGATTGGTGAGATTGTTGACGACGCGATGGCGGGGATCGAGCGCGACAACCCGTCGCTCAAGGGCGTGTTGCCGAAAGACTACGCGCGCCTCGGACTGGACAAACAGCGGTTGGGCCAGATAATTGACCTCATCGCCAACATTAAGGTTGGCGACACGGAGAGTTGGTCGAAGGATGTCCTCGGCCAAGTCTATCAATATTTCCTGAAGCAGTTTGCGCTGGCGGAAGGACGCAAGGGCGGGGAGTTCTGGACTCCTCAGAGCGTTGTTCAGCTACTCGTCGAGATGCTCGAACCCTACAAGGGCCGTGTCTATGATCCTTGCTCCGGGACGGGAGGAATGTTCGTCCAGTCGGTAAGGTTCATCGATGCACATGCAAAGGGAAATGGTAACGGTGGCAAGGCTAAGGGCGCAATCAGCATTTACGGACAGGAGTCGAACTACACCACATGGCGTCTGGCGCGCATGAACCTCGCCATCCGCGGTATCGACGCTCAGATCGCTCACGGCGACACCTTTCATAACGACCGCCATCCTGATCTCAGGGCGGATTTTATTCTTGCTAATCCGCACTTCAACGATAGCGACTGGCGCGGCGAACTTCTGCGCGACGACAAACGCTGGCAGTTCGGCAAACCGCCCGCCGGCAATGCCAACTTCGCCTGGGTGCAACATATCATCCATCACCTCGCGCCCATGGGTCTCGCGGGCTTCGTGCTCGCCAACGGCTCCATGTCGTCGAACCAATCCGGCGAAGGCGAAATCCGTAAGAACATCATCGAAGCCGACCTCGTCGATTGCATGATCGCACTGCCCGGCCAGCTCTTTTACTCAACGCAGATTCCAGCGTGTCTCTGGTTCTTGGCCCGCGACAAGAGGAACCATCGGTTCCGCGACCGCCGTGGCGAAGTCCTGTTTATCGACACGCGCAAGCTCGGAGTTATGGCGGACCGCACTCATCGCGAGCTGACAGACGCCGAGATCGCCCGCATCGCACGCACCTATCACGCCTGGCGCGGCTCCCCTGTAAACTCTTCCCCCTCGACGGGGGAAGACAGAGATGGGGGTGAATACCGCGACGTAGCTGGCTTCTGCAAATCCGCTACCCTCGACGAAATCCGCAAGCACGGCCATGTGCTCACCCCCGGCCGCTACGTCGGCGCCGAAGCGCAGGAAGACGACGGCGAACCGTTCGAGAAGAAAATGAAGCGGCTTACTACGACGCTGCGTGAGCAGCAGATCGAAGCTGCGAAGCTCGATGCCGCCATCACCGCCAACCTGAAGGGGCTTGGGTATGGCGGGTAGGAAGAAGAGCACAAAAGACTCAGCCATGTCCGATAGGGAATCCATCATCCCTCGGGACTACGCGGACTGGCTGGCCAGCCTGAAGTCCCACATCTCCAGTGCCCGGCAGCGGGCCACCCTCGCCGTCAATCAGGAGCTGGTGCGGCTCTATCACCACATCGGCAGCGAGATTCTGGAGCGGCAGACCCGTCAGGGCTGGGGAGCCAAAGTGATCGACCGCGTGGCCGCCGATCTCCGGGCAGCCTTCCCGGAGATGAAGGGCTTCTCCAGCCGCAACCTCAAGTACATGAAGTTCTTCGCCCAGATGTGTCCCGCTGGCCTAATTGGGCAGCAGCCTGCTGCCCAATTGCCCTGGTTCCACCTCGTCACCCTCCTCACCAAGGTTTCTGCGGACACCGAGCGCGAATGGTATGCGGCCCAAGTCATCCAGCATGGCTGGTCGCGGCCCACGCTGGATGTTCACATCAAGAACCAGCTCCACCTGCGCCAGGGCGTCGCCATCACCAACTTCGACCGCCACCTCCCCACGCCGCACGCCCAGCTCGCCATCGAAGCCTTGAAGGATCCCTACCTCTTCGACTTTCTCGGCCTCGGCGACGAAGCCCATGAGCGCGACATCGAGAACGCCCTCATTCGGCATATCACCCGGTTTCTACTGGAACTCGGGGCAGGTTTCGCTTTTGTCGGGCGGCAATTTCGGCTGGAAGTGGGTGGCGACGAGTTTTTCATCGACCTGCTTTTCTATCACACCCGCCTGAAATGTTATGTCGTGGTGGAACTCAAGGGAGTGGCCTTCAAGCCCGAACACGCCGGCCAACTGAACTTCTATCTCGCCGCAGTGGATGCCCAAATCAAGGCCCCGGACGACAAGCCCACCATCGGCCTCTTGCTCTGCAAAACCAAGAACCGCCTCGTCGCCGAATATGCCCTCTCCGGGATCGGCAAGCCCATCGGCGTGGCGGAATACCAACTCGTGCGCGCACTGCCCGAACCGCTGGATACCAATCTGCCCAGCATTGAGGAGATCGAGGCGGAGCTCAGCCGCCTGCCTACCGGACAGGCAGGCGAGGAGAATGAACGATGAATCGGTTCACCGCGACGCTGCAACAGCGCACGCACGAAGGCCGTAAACTCGACGACGCCATCGCCGCAAACCTAAAGGATCTTGGGTATGGCGAGTGACTGGCGAGACGTCGTCCTTGAGGAACTCGCAGCGCCGGTGCGTAATGCGCTTGTCGGTGGGCCTTTCGGATCTGATCTGGTTTCCGCTGATTATTCTTCGACAGGCGTGCCAGTGATCCGCGGAGAGAACCTCTCGGCCGGCCGCTGGGTGGCTGGTGAATTTGTCTTCGTTCCCCCAGCGAAGGCGGAACACCTATCGGCGAACACGGCCGGGCCGCTTGACATCGTGTTTACGCAGCGCGGTGCGAATCACTATCGACAAGTCGCGATAGTTCCTGTCGACGCTAATCGTAGGTTCGTGATCTCGCAGAGTCAGATGAAGCTGACGGTCGATCGAGAAAAGGCATACCCGCTGTTCGTCTATTACCTGTATCGCTCTCCGCTCCAGCAGGAATACCTGCAGCGGCATGCGATCCAAACGGGCGTGCCACATACAAACCTATCAATCCTCAGGAAAGTCCCTCTTCGGGTGCCGTCGCTACAGACACAGCGCGCCATCGCCCACATCCTCGGCACGCTGGACGACAAGATCGAGCTGAACCGGCGGATGAACGAGACGCTGGAGGCGATGGCGCGGGCGATCTTCAAGTCGTGGTTCGTGGACTTCCTGCCTGTGCGTGCGAAGGCAGCCGCACGCACGCAGACAGGCGACCCCGTCCGCGCCAAGCATGCCCTGAGCAAAGTCGAAGGGGCCGAAGGCCGCGACCTCGGCCTACCCAAACACATCGCCAACCTTTTTCCAGACCGTTTCGAGGATTCCGAGCTAGGCGAGATTCCGGCAGGGTGGAAGGTTGGTCCAATTCTCAAGCAAGCAAAGCTGCTCAGCGGTGGAACTCCGAAGACAGACCGCAAAGAATATTGGGATGGAGACGTCTTCTGGGCTAGCGCGAAAGACGTTTCGCAGTGTGGCCAAACGTTTCTTATAAGAACCGACCGGAGCATCACTCACAAAGGCCTCGAAGAGAGCGCCACACAGTTGATTCCTGCCTTCTGCACCGTGGTGGTTGCGCGCGGTGCAACAACCGGTCGCATGGCTATGTTCGGATACGAAATGGCTATGAACCAGACCTGTATGCATTAGCGAGCATGACCGACACGCTATTCTTTCTCTATTGTCACCTCCGGCACCAGATGGATAACTTGGTCCACGCCGCGCACGGCTCCGTCTTTGACACAATCACTACAAGCACATTCGCGAACTCTAAAGTTGTGCTTCCACCTGTATCGTTGCTCAAAGCATTCGATCAAAGCGTCTCTCGAATGTTTCACCGAATCCTAGGGAACACTGAAGAAACCCAAACGCTCGCTGCACTGCGCGATTCGCTGCTGCCCAAGCTCATCTCCGGCGAACTGCGCGTGAAAGACGTCGAGCGGATTGTGGCAGAAGTGGGCGCATGAAATACGATCCCGACAAACATCACCGCCGCTCAATCCAGCTGAAGGGCTACGATTACGGCAGCGCGGGGGCGTATTTCGCTACCATCTGCGCACAGAATCGGACCTGTTGGTTCGGCGCAGTGGCGGACGGTGAAATGCGATTGAACGACGCCGGGCGGGTGGCGCAGGCGTCGTGGGGGAAATCGTGCGTACATTTAAGGCTGTGTCGACCCGCGGTATCCGTCGGACGGCAAACCCGGACTTCGCGTGGCAACGCAACTATTACGAACACGTCATCCGCGACGACGAATCTCTGAATCGGATTCGACAATACATTCTCGACAATCCTGGACGTTGGGCTTTCGATCGTGAGAATCCGACAGCGACTACTACGTCGGAACCAGAGGAAGCATGGCTCGCCTGACTGAATCAGTCGTCGAAGATGCTGCGCTCATTTGGCTGGAGAGCCTCGGCTATACGATCAAGCACCTGCCTGCGCCGCAAAACGACACGACGCGGCAGGCAGGCGGACCGGAGATCGCGCCGGGGAAACGTCTGTCCGAGCGGACGGACTACGGAGAAATGATGCTGGCGGACTGAGGGCGGCAGTTAGTGCAAAAAATGCAACAACTCAAAGGGAAGGCAATGTGCAAAAAATGCATATTGCTTTGAAGCGGCAGGACTACGGTCAGGGGTGTTGCCTGGATCGTGGATGGGAACTAATGCAAAAAATGCAACAGTTCAGTTGGGCAAATTGGGGCCAGGGAACTGTTTCCGGGAGGGAAATAGTTGGACGCTGAACTGCCGGTGCGGTTGAACGGCGAAGAGATGAGCAACTATCGAGGATTACTCGGTGGTTCAAAGGGAGGCCAAGTCACGCGTGGCTCGACGTAAAAGGCCGAGGAATCTCCGCTCAAGGGAGAAACCTTCGGCACCTATGCAAAGCTCGATAAACCGCGGCGGGGAAGTCGTCCTTTACGAGGCGCCCGATGGTCAAATCCGTCTGGATGTTCGGTTGGAGCAGGACACCGTCTGGCTGACCCAAGCGCAAATGGCCGAGCTTTTTGGACGTGAGCGCTCGGTCATCACCAAGCACGTCGGGAGCGTCTTTCGGGAACGAGAACTAGAGGCCAAATCAGTAAGTGCAAACTTTGCACATACTGCCGAGGACGGCAAAACCTACCAGGTGGATCATTACAACCTGGACGTCGTCATTTCGGTGGGCTACCGCGTGAAGTCGAAGCGCGGCACCCAGTTCCGTATCTGGGCGACCCGGACATTAAAAGACCACTTGCTCCACGGCTACACCCTGAACGAAAAACGGCTGCGTGAAAAGGGGTTGGGCGAGATCGAACAGGCGGTGGGCCTGCTTGCTCGAACTCTAACTCAACACGCGCTGGTCACTGACGAAGGCCGGGCGGTGCTGGAGGTCGTGCAGCAGTACACACGCGCTTGGCGACTATTGCTTGAATACGACGAAGGAAGGCTTCCGGAAAAGCCGACCCATCCGCTCAAACCTACCTCCGACCTATCGCTGGAGACGGCGCGCAGAGCCATCGCTCGTTTGCGAGACTCACTTGCATCGCGTGGCGAGGCGACGGCTCTATTTGGTCAGGAACGAAGCGATCAACTCCACGGCATACTGGGCGCCGTCGAGCAGACCTTCGGCGGGGAGCCGCTCTATCCGACGGTGCAGGCGCGGGCCGCTCATCTGCTCTACTTCGTCATCAAGGACCACCCGTTCGCCGACGGCAACAAACGCGTCGGCACGTTACTGTTCCTGGAATATCTGCGGCGCAATCGCATGTTAACCCGACCGGACGGCAGCCCGCGGCTTGCCGACAACGCGATGGTTGCGCTCGCGCTTCTCGTCGCCGCGAGCGAACCCGCGCAGACGGATCTCATGATCCGGCTCATTCTTAACTTGTTGGAGGATGGCGCCGGATGAGCAGCTTCACCGAATCCGTTGTCGAAGACGCTGCCCTCGCGTGGCTGGAGAACCTCGGCTACGCGGTCAAACACGGGCCGGATATAACGCCTGGCGGCGATATCCTCACCCTGATCCCTTCCCACTGGGAGAGGGAAAACTATTCGCAGGTTGTTTTAGCGGACCGACTGCGCCAGGCGCTGGTCCGACTGAATCCGACTTTGCCGGTCGAAGCGATAGAAGATGCCTTCCGGAAAATCACTCGGCTTGAAGGAGCGACACTCGACACGAGGAACCGCGCGTTTCATCGGCTGCTCGTGGACGGTGTCAACGTGGAATATAGGGCAGACGGAGCCATCCGCGGCGCGCAGGCGCGGCTGCTTGATTTCGCCGACCCGGACAACAACGATCGGCTCGCCGTCAATCAATTCACCGTCGTTGAGAACAAGCACAACCGGCGGCCGGATGTGGTCATTTTCGTAAACGGCTTGCCGCTCGGCGTTATCGAACTCAAAAATGCCGCCGATGAAGACGCGACGATCTGGGATGCCTATCAGCAGTTGCAGACCTACCAGGCCGAGATTCAGTCACTGTTCGCCTACAACGAAACGTTGCTGATTTCTGACGGAGTGCAAGCTCGCATCGGCTCACTCGGCGCGGGCCGTGAGTGGTTCAAACCCTGGCGCACGATCACCGGCGAAACTCTCGCCGAAGCCCATCTGCCAGAGCTTCAAGTCATGATCCAGGGCGTCTTCGATAAGCGACGCTTTCTCGATCTCGTTCGCTACTTCGTTGTCTTCGAGGATTTCGGCGGTGGCGCGGTGGCGAAGAAGATCGCGGGGTACCATCAGTTTCACGCGGTCAACGTGGCCGTGCAAGAGACATTGCGCGCGACGCGTATCCGCGGGGAAACTGAGGAAGTCCGTGAGCCTGGCGGCGGTTACAGGACGTCGCGACAGCCGGGTGGCCAGCCGGGCGACCGCCGAGCGGGCGTAGTCTGGCACACGCAAGGATCGGGGAAGAGTCTGACCATGGCCTTCTACGCCGGGCGGGTGATCTTGGAACCTGAGATGGCAAACCCGACTCTCGTGGTTCTCACGGATCGAAACGACCTTGATGACCAGCTCTTCGGCACCTTTTCACGCTGCAAGGAGTTGCTCAGGCAGCCGCCTATTCAGGCGACAAGTCGTCAACATTTACGCGAGTTGCTTCAGGTCGCAAGTGGTGGCGTCATCTTTACAACTATTCAGAAATTCATTCCGCCTGAACCCTCACCCGAACCCTCTCCCACTGGGAGAGGGCGGCACTCAGTGCCGGGTGAGGGTCCGCTATCACCACGAGGGAATATCGTTGTGATAGCGGATGAAGCCCATCGCAGCCAATACGACTTCATCGACGGCTTCGCGCGCCACATGCGCGACGCTTTGCCGAACGCCTCTTTCATCGGCTTCACTGGAACGCCCATCGAACTCACCGACAAAAACACCCGCGCGGTCTTCGGTGACTACATCAGCATCTACGACATTCAGCGAGCCGTCGAGGACAAGGCGACGGTGCCGATTTATTACGAGAGCCGTTTGGCGAAGCTCGATCTCAACGAGGCGGAGCGCCCGAAGATCGACCCGGACTTCGAGGAGGCGACTGAAGGCGAGGAGGTGGAGAGGAAAGAGAAACTCAAGTCAAAGTGGGCGCAGCTCGAAGCCGTGGTAGGAGCGGAGAAGCGCTTGAAGCTCATCGCGCAGGACATCGTCGATCACTTTGAGAAGCGCGCGGAGGCCATGCTGCGCCAGACCCAAGACGAAGGCAAGGCGATGATCGTCTGCATGAGCCGGCGCATCTGCGTCGAGCTTTACAGAGAGATCGTAAGGCTCAGGCCCAATTGGCATGAGGAGGGGGATGACAAGGGTCTGATCAAAGTGGTGATGACCGGCTCGGCGTCGGACCCGCCGGACTGGCAACTGCACATCCGCAACAAGCCAAGGCGGGAGGAGTTGGCCAAACGGTTTCGCGATCCGGCTGATCCGTTCAAGGTCGTCCTCGTCCGCGACATGTGGCTCACCGGCTTCGACGCACCTTCACTGCATACCATGTACGTGGACAAACCCATGCGCGGGCACGGACTCATGCAGGCGATCGCGCGGGTGAATCGCGTATTTCGTGAGAAGCCGGGCGGGCTGGTGGTGGACTATCTCGGCCTCGCGCATGAGCTGAAGCAGGCGCTCGCGACCTACACGGAGAGCGGCGGGACCGGCGAAACCGCCATCGATCAAGAAGAAGCCGTGGCGGTGATGCTGGAGAAATACGAGATCTGCTGCGGACTGTTTGATGGCTTCGACTGGACTAAGTGGAAATCGCCGAAGGCCGAGGAGCGTCTCTCGATTCTACCCGCCGCCCAGGAACATATCTTGAGGCCGGCGCTGGAGAACGGGAAACAACGGCTGTTGGACGCGGTGAGAGACCTTTCACGCGCATTTGCGCTCGCCGTACCGCACGAGGAAGCGTTGCGCATACGTGACGACGTCGCGTTCTTCCAGGCGGTGCGTGCGGTCCTGACAAAACATGCCCCTGGTGAACGGAAAACCCAGGAGGAGTTGGATCTTGCCGTCCGGCAAATCGTCTCCCGCGCGGTGGCGCCCGAAGGCGTGGTGGACATCTTCGCGGCGGCGGGGCTGAAAAAGCCGGACATCTCGATCTTGTCGGACGAGTTTCTCGCCGAGGTGCGCGCGATGCCCCATCGAAATCTAGCCGTGGAGCTGCTGCGCAAGCTGCTCTCGGGAGAGATTCAGACGCGGCGGCGTAAGAACATCGTGCAGGCGAAGTCCTTTGCGGAAATGCTGGAGCAGGCGATCCGAAAATACCAAAACCGAGCCATCGAAGCCGCGCAAGTCATCGAAGAGATGATCGCTCTCGCCAAGGACATGCGCCGGGCCAACCAGCGCGGTGAGGCGCTCAAGCTCAATGAAGAAGAGCTGGCTTTCTACGATGCTTTGGAGACCAACGATAGCGCCGTCCAAGTTCTCGGCGACGAAACATTACGCACGATCGCCCGTGAGGTAACCGATGCAGTCCGCAAGAACGTTACCATCGACTGGACGCTACGCGAGAACGTGCGCGCCCAGCTCCGCGTGATCATCAAGCGAATCCTGCGCAAGTACGGGTATCCGCCCGACAAGCAGGAGAAGGCGACAGCGACAGTGCTCGAACAGGTGGAGCTATTGGGTTGGGAAGTCGCGGCGTAGGATGGGGTTGAGGTAAAGCTCGAACCTCGAACTATGCCGGGTCAAGAGGGAAAAGGAAGCATTGAACAATTTTCAATCGCTCATTTTAGAAACGACCCTGACCCCAATCCTCCCGCTCGGTTTTTTTATTACCCGCGCCCTAGTCTACAAGACGCCGTTTTTTTTCATTGACAGAAGCCGGGCATCCGTATTAACCCTTAGCCGGTTCGATCCAATAGCAGTGCGGTTCCAAACAGGAGGTTAGCGACCATGGAAGAGAAAAAGAGAGGTAATGGGCTATCCCGGCGCTCATTCCTGAAAAATATCGGCGGCGGCGCGATCGGCACTGCGGTCATTTCCACGGGATTGGTCAAGTCTGATCCTGCAGAGGCCTATACCCCGGAAATTGTCGGGGCCGGGCGCCGCAAAACGGCGGTCAACCTCAAAGTGAACGGTAAGAACTACCGCGTCGAAGTGGAACACCGCGAAACGCTGGCCGAGGTGCTGCGCGATCAGTTGGGCCTGACGGGCACCAAGATCGGCTGCGACCGCGGTGAATGCGGCGCCTGCACCGTCATCATCAACGGGCTCAACATGTATTCGTGCAGCCAGCTCGCCGTGTGGATGCAAGGCAAAGAGATTCTCACCATCGAAGGGTTGGCCAGGGGCGACAAGCTCGACCCCTTGCAGGAAGCGTTCATCGAACATGACGGGCCGCAGTGCGGTTTTTGCACTTCCGGCCAGATCATGTCGGGAAAGGCGTTGTTGATGAAGAACGCCAAGCCCACGGAAGCGGAAGCGCGGCGCGGGCTGTCGGGCAATCTCTGCCGCTGCGGCAATTATAACCGCGAGGTCGCGGCGGTGCTCGCCGTCGCGGCGAAAGCGCGCTAAAGGAGGTCGCCATGGCACAAGCGCAGAAAGAATTTTCCATCGTCGGCAAAAGAATTCCACGCATCGACGGCTACGAACGCGTCACCGGGCAAGCGCAGTATACGGGCGACATCCAGCTCCCCGGTATGCTCTATGCGCGGGTCTTACGCAGTTCGGTGCCGCACGCCAAGATCGTCGGCATCGACACGTCGAAGGCCGAAAAGCTCCCCGGCGTCAAGGCCGTCATCCATCATCAAAACGCCTAGGTCCCTTGGTCGAGCGGCGGCCATACGCACCGCCGTTTCATTTTCAATAATCCGGTGCGCTTTGTGGGCGACGCGGTAGCCGCGGTGGCGGCTACCGACCGCCATATCGCCGAAGAGGCGCTCGCGCTGATCGAAGTGAATTACGAAAAGCTCCCCCATGTTCTGGACCCTAATGATGCGCTCAAGCCCGACGCGCCGAAAATTGGCCCGGACGGCAATCTGTCGGTGGGCAAAGGAGCCTTCAGCGCCCCCATCGAAGAGGCCTGGGGGAATCTTGAGAGTGGCTTCAAAGAAGCCGACCGCGTCTTCGAGGACACCTACATCACCAAGCATGTAAACAACGCCCAACTGGAGCGGCGCGTGAGCGTGGCCAAGTGGGACGCCGGCAAGCTGACGGTCTATGCCTCGACCCAGGGGGTTTCCAACGCGCGTACGGACATCGCCAAGGATTTTGGCTTGCCGCTAAGCCGGGTGCGGGTGGTTTGCAAATATATGGGCGGCGGCTTCGGCAACAAGAACCAGGCGCAGGACTACGATTACATGGCGGCGATGTTGGCGAAAGTTTCCGGCCAGCCGGTCAAGCTTGAGTTCACCCGCGAGGACGACTACATTGGCATGCACGGCCGCTGGTCTTCGGAGCAGCACTACAAGATCGGCGTGAAAAAAGACGGCACGATCACGGCTGTTTCCCTCGACGCGGTCACCAACATGGGCGCCTACCGCAAGCAGAGCGGTAATTTAAGCGGCACCGACTTTTATAACATTCCGAACTTTAAAAAATCGATCAAGCCGGTGCACACCAACACTGTGGTCGCGGCTAACTACCGCGCGCCGGCCTACCCGCAGTCGGTGTTTGGCTTCGCTTCCTTCCTTGACCAGATCGCGTTCGAGATGGGAGTCAATCCGCTCGACATGTTCATGCGCAACCGCGCGCAAAAGTATAAGTCCAAGATTCCATTTACGTCGAATCATATCGAGGAGTGCATCGTCGAGGGCGCCAAGCGCATCGGCTGGAGTGAAAAGTGGCATCAGCCCGGCGCCACCGCCGGCCCGAAAAAGCATGGGATCGGCATGGCCCTCGGCGGCTATCCCTTCCGCCCCGGGCTGGGCGCGGCGACGATCCGGGTCAATCCCGACGGCACCGCCCACGTGCTGGTCGGCGTCACCGATATCGGCACTGGCGCCAAGACGACCATGGCGATCATCGCGGCGGAAGCGCTCGGCGTTCCGCTCAATCAAATTCAACTCACCAACGGTGATACCGATGTGACGCCATACTCCGTCGGTGAGTCGGGCAGCCGCACGACGCCGTTTACCGGTCCGGCGGTGATCGCCGCGGCGGAGGATGTGCGCCGGCAAATCTTCGCTCTTGCTGCCGGCCAGTTGAAGGTCAAGCCGGACGAATTGGACCTGCGCAATGGCGAAGTATTCGTAAAGGCAAACCCGTCGCAGAAAATACCGCTCAGCCGCGCCGTTGCGAGAGCCGGCGAACTGATCGGCCGGGCCACCACCAATCAATCCTTCAAAGACATGGAGGGCAAGAGTTTTGCGGCCCATTTCGCCGAAGTTGAGGTGGACACCTGGACCGGCCACGTTAAGATCACCCGCTACGTTGCGGCGCATGATTCGGGCACGATCATCAATCGGTTAGCGGCGGAGAGCCAGATCAAAGGTGGAGTCGTGCAGGGCATCGGCATGGCGTTTTCCGAAGAGCTGTTGATCGACCGCGTGACGGCGATCCCGGTTAACCCCAACTACCGCGACGCTAAAGTGCCTACCCATTTGGAAACGCCGGAAGTTGAAGTCCTCTTTATTGAACATGCCGACCCCTATGGCCCGTTCGGCGGCAAGGTGGTCGGCGAGCCGCCGATCACGGCGGCGGTGGCGACCGTCGCCAATGCGATCTTCAACGCGACCGGCAGACGATTCAAAGAACTCCCAATCACTCCGGACAAGATCGTCCGCGCGGTCCGGGTCTAGAGGAGGCGACCATGAAAAGTTTCGAAAATATCGATGTCAAAAGCGTCAAAGAGGCGGTCGGCCTGCTGCGGAAGTTCCAGCAGCAGAAAAAAAGCGCCGCGGTGGTCGGCGGCGGCAGCGAATACTTACAACTGATGAAAGATCACGTGGCTGAACCCGATTACTTGGTCAATTTGAAAACCATTCCCGGCCTCGACTATATCAAGGAAGAGCGCGGCAGCTTTCGCATCGGCGCGCTGGCGAAGCTGGCCGAGATCGAAGAGCATCCGGCGGTCCGCGAGAAACTGCTGATTCTCTCCGACGCCGCCGGTGAAGCGGCGTCGCCGCAGATTCGCAACGCCGGCACCCTCGCCGGCAATATTTGCCAGCGGCCCTTCTGCTGGTACTTTCGCTCGTCCAATTTTAACTGTCTGCGCAAAGGCGGCCAGCTCTGCTACACGGTGACCGGCGACGGCCGGTTTCACGCGATTCTCGGCGGCGGGCCGAGTTATATCACCCATCCGTCGGATACCGCGCCGGCATTAGTCGCCCTCGGCGCGCAGATCAAAATCGCCGGACCGGCTGGCGAACGAACGATTCCGTTGGAGAAATTTTTCGTTCTACCCCAGGTCGATTACAGCCGCGAGAATATTCTCAAGCCCGATGAGATCGTAACCGAGATTCAAGTCCCTAATCCCAAGCCGGGGAGCAAAGGTTTCTATCATAAGGTGCGCGAGCGGCTCGCTTGGGATCACGCTATTGTCTCTGTCGCCACCGTCGTTCAAAGCGGCGGCGGCGTGGTGCGCGAGGCGCGCGTGGTGATGGGCGGGGTGGCGCCGATTCCCTGGCGCGCACCCAAGGCGGAAGAGTTCCTGCGCGGTAAAAAATTAGACGAAGCCGTAGCGCAAAAGGCCGGGGAGATCGCTCTGGAAGGCGCCAAGCCGCTCAAAGACAACGGCTATAAAGTCAAAATGGCGCAGGACTTGATTCAGCGCGGCCTTTTGGCGTCGGTGTAAGGCAAACAGCGTGCGGAGTCTCGCGGCCGAGACATCATTAAGTTGAATATTCAGGCTTCGGGGTGGCTAACCTTGCCAACGCTGATTCGTTGCAAGGACTCGGAAATTGCACCGCGGAGGCGCTGAGGTCGCCGAGAAGGGGGAGTGGAAAATAATCTCTGTGAACTCTGCGTCTCTGTGGTGAATAGTCTTTCACAGTAATCCCAGGAGACCCATTAAGTTAAAACACAATAAACGTTCTCGTCTCGCACATCGTATCGGAGCCTGTCCGGTCAGAGGCGACAATTCGCCCAACTAACCGTTTTCAGCTCAATCCTGCGACCCAGGTCCCGGCCTTGGCCGGGCGTTCTTGTTCAGGATCCCGCCCAACGGCCGTACTGGAAGGTGTGACGGGCTTGCCCTTGGGGTGTCACATTTCTCGGTCCAGTCCCGCTTAAGCCAGGGCGGTACCTGCCGATATAGACAACATGCGGACTGATCTGCTGCGGCTCGACAGAACGATCCTGCAGGAGGCGCGGGAAGTTAGGCCGGTTTCGGGGCGGCGTTTTGGGGCCAATGATATGACCCATTTGCCGCCGGGGCATGGGTTGCCCGCGCTCGAGCTGGGGCAGGAGATCGGCGCTCTGGTCATTGAAGAATTAGCCGATGGGCGGATCGTGCTCGATCTGGACGGTTCGCTGGTCGAGGCCAACAATCCCGGCGGGCTCAGCGCCGGGCAAGCGCTGCGCCTGCGCGTTGATCTGATCGAGCCGCAGGTCACACTTCAGATTGTTGAACCGGAGCTGGCGCCGGAGGATGAGGCGGCGAAGTTTTTGCGCCAGCACTTGCCTGGGCCGGCGGCGGAACGGGAGTCGCTCGCCGGATTGCAAGCGAAGATCGAGGCGGTCAGTCTCTTTGACGCAACCCATGCGTCGCTTGTCCGGCTTGAAAAGCTGAAACATTTTCTCGCGGATCTGTTGAACTCGAAGGAGCCGCTCGACACCGCGCGTTTAATGCGCTGGGTGCGCGACGGCGGGCTGCACTACGAAGCCAAGCTGCTGCGCGCCGTTATGCAAGATCCCGATCGGCTGGCGGAGATTGCCGACCACGATCTTAAGGCATTGTTGCTTGGCGCTCTCGGAGAATTGGAAACCAACCGGTTATCGGGCGCGCCGCTGAACGCGATCATCGGCCAGCTCGGCGACCTGGAGAGCCGGCAGGCGGTCAATCTTTTGGCGCAGCTCGAAGGGCACGCCTATCAGCTACAGATCCCGTTTTTCACCGCCGGGGGATTTTCCAACCTGGCGCTCTCCGTCGAGCGGAACGGCGAGGGCGGACGCGGCCGGGCCGACGCCTCGGCTCAAGGCTATAACATTCTGTTTCTTCTTGAACTCGAAGATTTTGGCCGCACGAGAATAGACGCGCGTTTAGAGGGGCGCAATCTGCGGGGTATTTTTTACGTTGAACGGGAAGATTCTATCCGGCTCTTGACGCGTGAGATGTCTTCGCTGCGCGAAATATTGCTCGCGCTCGGATGCCGGGAAGTGCTGTTATCGGCCTGGCCGTTGCGCGCGATGCCACGAGAGCAGCGGCCCAAATTCGAAGCGCTGGCGTTGGGGGTGCCGCCTGATTTTCAGCTGCTAAACTTGAAGGTATGAAACAGGAATCCAGCATGCGCCGGCAGGCCGCCGCGCTGCGCTACGAGCCGAAACAGGACCGCGCGCCCAAGCTCATTGCCAAAGGGCAGGGCGCCCTGGCCGAAACGCTTATCGAATTGGCCAGGCAGCACGATATTCCGATCCGTCAGGACAAGAACCTGTTGCAGATCCTCTCCCGCCTCGACCTTAGCGAAGAGATTCCCCCTGAAGTTTACCAAGTCGTGGCGGAAATTCTCGCCTTCATTTACCGGCTGAGCAATCGGCGCTTGGCGAAGTGAACTGAACCGGAGGAGCCGCTCCGGACGCAACACGCCAAGCGAGCGAAGGTCCGTGGCCGTCGACATAAGCCCGCCGATTCGTTAAACCCCCTGTGAGCTTGGCGCGCGGCGAAGGCGCAACCAAAAGACAGTTTTCACCACGAAGGTCACGAAGGAAGATTTTTCGCGCAACGGCGCAAAGGCCGCAAAAAAAAAATCAATTCCGGACTTGGCGTTCTTGGCGTCTTGGCGCGATAAACTTTGTTGAAGTTGTTCTGTTGAAGATTTTAAAGGTAGAATCTAAAGGCTCGAACTTAAGTACAATGGCCGGCTCAAATCCATCAAATCCCATATGGACCGTGGCGCCCGCGAAGTTCACTTTGGCGGCGGGCCAAGTCCATGTCTGGCTGGTCCGGGCGGATGATGCCGCTCTTTGCATGGCCTGTTGCGAGAATCTGCTAGCGGCGCCGGAGCGGGACCGGGCGGCAAGATTCAAATTCGAAAAAGATCGGCGCTTATACACGGCCGCCCATGCAGCCCTGCGATCGATCCTGGCGGGCTTTTTGAACCTTGCTCCCGGCGACTTGGAGTTCGAAATCGGTCAGCGGGGCAAGCCGCGCCTGGCGCCGGCCTTCAGTAAAGACAGCCTGGAATTCAATCTCTCCCATTCCTCCGAGGTTGCGCTCATCGCCGTGACCCGTGAACGAGAGATCGGGGTTGATGTCGAGCACATCAAAGAAAATTTTGCGTTTGCCGAAGTCGCTGAGCGTTATTTTACGACCAGGGAAGTGAGCGCGATTCGCGCGCTGCCGCAGGATTTGCAACGGCGGGCTTTTTACCAGTGCTGGACGAGCAAAGAGGCATTCCTGAAGGCCAAAGGTGTTGGGTTGTCCGGTGAGCTGGATGAAGTCGAAATCATTATCGGTGACAACGGTCGAGTCCAGGTGAAAAGCACGCTTCCCGGCTGGTACCTAAGCGAGCTAAATCCGTGCAACGGTTACGTCGGGGCGGTGGTGTTAGACGGAAGAGAATTCGATCTAGAGTGCTATAATTGGCCGGGCCCGGTAGAAAAAAAGAGTCATTCCCATCCTTGAAATCTAGCCAAAAGTATTTGAAATTCGGAAACCAAGACGAGATCGGAAAAACCATGTCTCCCGCAAAGGCGCAAAGGCGCCAAGAAGAAAAAATTCGAAGCACGAAGCACGAAATTCGAAACAATTTCAAATGACCAAAAAAGGAGAAAATTCGAAACGAGCTTCATTCGGATTCGGTGTTTTGGATTTTCCGAATTTGGGATTTATTTTGGCCTCGGTTTGTTTCGAATTTCGATATTCGGATTTCGGATTTGTTTCCCTGGTTGCCTGGCGGGATAAATTTTCTTGCAGTGGTTTTGTTTAACATTTTACAGGCAAGAATCTAACTAACCTCGCGTGTCAGCGCGTCAAGAACATTTACAGCGCGGGTTCCCAAGCTGGGGAGTGTGCGCCGCTCGAAATCACGTTGGTTATTCTGTGAACCGCCGAGGAATCGACGGACGCCGGTGCGTCCGTTCCCTGCCTCGCGGCGCGCGCTTTTCGGAGTAGAGCGAGAAATTCTTGTCCCAGGGCGGACAGCGGTTTATCATCCCGATAAAGAATGTAGGTGTCGGATTCCAGTCTTAACCCATGCCCCTGTAGTATTTTGAATTCGCCGCGCTCCACCTCGCGCTTCACCACGTCCTCAAAGACGATCCCGATCCCGGCGTTTTTTTTGACCGCTTCTTTAATCGCGTACGGCGCCTCGCAGCGCATGCCGATTTTAAACTTCAATCCCTGACCGGCTAATTCGTTCAACAGCCGTACCGTTGTACCCGGAGCGCCCTTCAAATACCTGATGACCAGCGGAAAAGCCTGCACATCGGACGAAGTCAACTTATTCTTTCGCGCCAACGGGTGGGCGGAAGAAACGAACAATACCATTCGCTCGCGCCGAAACGGCTCCCCTGTCAGCCCCGCGTGGTGCGGGCGATGGGTGCTGACGGCGATCTCGACATGCCCACTGAGCAACAATTGTTCGAGCCGCTGGACGCTTCTGGTTCTAAGCTCGATCTCGATTTCGGGATGCTTTTTTTTCAATCGCGCAGCCAGCGCGGGGAGCAGGAGCGTCGATGGGCCGAATGTGCCGCCGATCTTCAAGCGGTCGGTCTCGGCTCCCTCTTCCCGCTGCGAGAAAATAGATTTGATCTGCGCCACCTGCTCGAGGATCGGCGCGACTCTACTCAAAAGGAGCCTTCCCGCGTCCGTCGGCTCGATCCCTTTGCCGCTGCGCCGATAGAGCTTGACGCCGGAGTCCCGCTCTAAAATCCGCAGTTGTTGGGAAACCGAAGGCTGGCTGATGTGCAGCTCCTGCGACGCCTTGGTGAGACTGCCGTGCTTGGCGATCGCCGCGAAGAATGTGAATTGATTGAGTGTCATCGTCTACGTCCTTCTAGAGGAATCCCCCGCCCAAGAATCCCCTGCTCTAACCGGCGCGAATGTACGCCAATCGCCCCATGAAGGTCAAGAACCGTTATAAGGAAAACCTATGATGCATCTATAGGAATTTAATATTGGACGGGGGGAAAGGGGATCGGATATAGAGGTCTGCTTGGCTGGATTAGGCCTCAGTGTCATACGCGCAAGCGGCGTTTACGGAAGCGTATGGGGTTAGCGTGTGAAAGAAGACTTTAGTAAAGTGGCGGTTTCCATGCGCGTGGAGGTCAGAAGGGTCAGACCCCCTACTTAACACGCGCGAACTACCAAAATTATGGACAATCCCTAGGCAAAGATCTGATGAACTACGCTACTCTTGGCAACGATCCCATAATGGCCGGCCAGCTTCTTGCTACGTTCCTGAAGGACGAAGAAAGGCAGATTTAAGAGGCATTAGTCAATAACGATCTCAGGTTGGCGTGGAAATTAGTCAACGGCGGAAGTCACGGTTTGGACCATTTTACCGATGCATACAATCGTGGCGGTAATCTCATCGCCTAGCAGCAAATCTTGCGACCGCGACGGCGCGCGCGCGTCGCTGGCAACATAATTGGGAGATTTGTATGTCAACTGAATGGTCCGAACCTAGTCGGGAGCCGCTGCCGCTGATCTTGATCCGAGGATTTGGCGGCTTGAGTGTCGAAGACGAAAAACGAATCGCCTACCAGGGGTTCAACGATGGTACGGTCTACCCTCGCAAGCGCGGCGAAAACTATATCTATGAAGGCATGATTCTGCGCTTTATGAAATCGTCGTGGAAGTATCAAGACGCGACCAATGTCGTCGGCTACTTTCCGACCCCGGTGACGGAGAAGGGCTCAATTCCCGAGCCCTTAAAGAATCTTGACCCGGATTTCTTCTGGTTTAATCCGGAAGCCGGAAAAAATTTGGAGCCGAAATACAAAGTCGCCATCGACCCTGCCATGGCATTGACCCTGGTCGAACCGGACAAGACGCCGGATCCATGCAAAACGCTCTGGGTCTTCCGCTACTACGATTTGAACGACAGGCAATTCGAAGTTTATGGGGAGATACTGGTTAGGTTGATCGATTTTATTCAGGCCCTTGCTACCAAAAAGCGCGGCGGTGTCGCCAAACAGCCCAAGGTCAACATCATCGCTCATTCGATGGGCGGACTGATCGTCAGGGAAGCCGTGCAGCGCACCTACCCAAAGAATAGCCGTAAAGCCGACGATTACATAAACAAAATCGTAACCCTCGGCACACCGCACCGCGGCATTTCGTTTCAGGTCCTGAAGAATTGGATTGGGATCGACTCCCAGGAGGAGTTGGAGCATTTCAATCCGGCTTTTCAGGAAGACAGCAAAAACGACGCGTCGTATCGTAATTTTCATAAGCATTTCGATCCGCGGCGATTACTCTGTGTGGTCGGAACGAACTACAGAAGTTACGGCGTCACCGTCGCATCCTGGGCAAACCGGCTCTTTTCAATGCCCGATGAATTTGGCCCCAACTATAACCGGAGCGACGGACTCGTTAAGCAAACGAGCGCCCAAGTCCCAGGGGTTCCCCGGACGTTCATCCACAAATGTCACGGTGGGATCGATTCCCTCGTTACCGCCCGAGAATCGTTTGAGGCGGCTACTCGCTTTTTCTTCGGCAACATACAGGTCCGCTTGCGGATGCTAACGGGAAAAATTCTCCGGGGAAAGGACTTGTTCGGCAAGAGCGAATTCTTTTTCGGTGTTTCGATAAAACCACGAAAGGTCGACTTCGATCTTTTTCACCAGAGCGCCGAAGCGGAAAATTGCTACGGTCCATTCAGCAAGGAAGATGCGGAAGGCAACGTCGACTTCAGCGAAAAGCCGGAAGAACTCGCTTTCAACTGGGCGGACGATCAAAAGCTTATCTGGGAAGGCTACCTCGACACTAGCCAAGTGATCCCTGATCCGAGCACCTCTGTTAAGGACTTGGTCCTAAGGTTGGATTTTTACGTCGGCGAACGTGATCTGTTCGGCGTCGGTTTTTCCGACAATATAGTGTTTCGCAAACAGTACTACGTGCGCGCAATTTTAGACCCGGCATCACCGAAACTATACCTTCACACAGACGAAAAATTCGCCAAAGAGGGTTCGACCGAGGACAAAGAGATGACTGCGACCCGTCACGGCTGGGAATTTGGCATCAGCGGAACAGGATTGCAGGCAGACTTTCGCGTCGAAGTGGATCGGGTCCCTGAAAATGGAACCCCGGTTTTCATGGCGCCGTCGAAGACCTAGTATTCCGTCGGTGAGCCGGTCGCGAACCCGACAAAGGTCGGAAAGCATGAGAACTCTGTTGATTACTGGATGAGAGTGTCTCCGGATGTGAAATGGAGATCTAGTTATTTCGAACTAGATCCGGTTTCTTGGAATGATGGAGCGTAAGCTGATCCCGTTTAAAGCAGGGTTAAATCGTGGACTACCTTGCCGAGATCGCTGATAGCCCGGATATCGAAGAGGTACTGAGCTTTTAGTTCATTTCCAGGAAGGTAATTCAACATGCCTAAAAACATCGCTTTGTTTTCGGATGGAACCGGCAACAGCTCTGCCAAATTTATCCGGACCAATGTTTGGCGAGTTTACGAAGCGCTCGACCTCTCGGGACCCGATCAGATCGCCTATTATGACGACGGTGTCGGGACCGCGTCATTTATGCCACTGGCCGTCCTCGGCGGGGCGCTCGGATTCGGTCTCAAACGCAACGTCAAACAGCTCTACGCTTTCCTGAGCAGAAACTATGAACCGGGGGACCGCATCTTTGCCTTCGGCTTCAGCCGGGGAGCGTTTACCATTCGAGTTTTGGTTGATCTTGTCTTTGATCAAGGACTGGCTCGCGATGCAAACGAGACTGATCTACTGCGCAGCGTGGACACAAATTGGTGGGCCTACCGCAAAGGGGCCCGCACAAGAATTGGCGAGAAAATTCGACGGCGAGCCCCAAAGCGAGTGAGCACCAAGAAGGCAACCACCGAAGAGGTCAAGTTCGCCTTCCTTGGACTATGGGACACGGTCGATGCGTACGGTCTTCCAGTCGATGAACTGACCCGCGCCTGGGACCACTATTTTTGGCCGCTGTCGATGAACGATAGAATCGCTTCGGCTGCAATTGAAAAAGCCTATCACGCTTTGTCTATTGACGACGAACGAAATACGTTTCATCCGGTTCTCTGGACGGAGGAGAAGGAGTCTCAGAATGCGACGAGCACGCATTTAGATGAAGAAAGGATCAGTCAGGTTTGGTTTGCCGGCGTGCACGCCAACGTGGGAGGCGGGTATGCTGAAGACTCGCTCGCCCATGTGCCGCTTTACTGGATTGTTCGCGAGGCAGCACGTCGAGGCTTACGATTTCAAGGAAACGCGGTTACAAGAATACTGGCCCAGATGTCTCCTAATGGGCCGATCTTTGACTCTCGCAAGGGACTCGGCGGATACTACCGTTATAAACCACGAAGGATTGCAGAGCTTATCGAAGACGCTTTTAATCAAGTCTCGATTCCACGCCCGAAAATCCATGAAACTGTAATTGAACGATTGCGCTTGGGTAGCGACCGTTACGCGCCGATCATTCTGCCGGCGCGTTATGCGGTGGTCAAATCTGACGGTTCCATCGTCGGCGGCACCGTCGACCAAAATGGAGAAGTCAATCAGGGGAACGAATGGGAGAGCCCAACTCAGTCACAGGCCCGCGCGGTTAAGCAAGAGCAAGCGTGGAACTGGGTATGGGCGCGCCGAATAGTTTATTTTTTGGCCGTTGCTAGCTCGATTTATCTAGCGATGCTTCCCTTATTGTTCAAGACGCATTTGGATGGCGCTTGCGCCGAGAGCCATTTCTGCTTCCTCTCATCGATCATCGGCGCCGCAGCCTCATTCCTCCCGGGTTTTGCGTCTCTTTGGCTCGATAACTACAAGTCGAATCCTGGTTGGTTCTCACTCGGCGCCGTATTACTTGTGGCCTGTCTTTTCCTAGGCGGCCGAATCGGCGCGAAGATCAAGCAGATTATGCGGCTCATCTGGGAGGCAATCATCAAACAGCCAAACACCACCGTAGCTATCCCCCCCCGCCCGTCGGATTTAGTTTACCGGCTACGGACCAACTACCTATATCAGACGTTCTTTCGTATTCTGACACGAGATGTGCTTCCGTTCCTGTTCGTAGTGAGCATTTATTTTTTTGGTTTCGCTCTGCTGAGTCGGGCGAGCTTCGGGATTGTCAGCGCTCTCGGCGGAGTCTGCGCCAATAGCGATGTATCTCACCCGGTCACTGGGGAAATGAAATTTGACTTCAAAGCCTCAGATGTATGCGCAAAAAGCGGACTCAGACTCCAGGAAGGCGCCCGATACCAAATCTGGATTAATATTAGTACGGATTGGATGGACAACACGATCAAGGCCGATGTCGAAGGTTTTTCCCGCGACAAAATGAGTCGGCCGATGTATTTCTTCGTGCCGTTTCGTCGGTGGCTCGCTGAGCCTTGGTTCAAACCCATCGCCCGTATCGGAGACAAAGGCAACGATGAGTATCCCCTTAGTCCATCAACGCCGTTCCCCGCCGGAACAGCAGAAAACGAGAAAAAGTTCCTCGCGACAGAAATCGTCGCCCGACGTGATGGTGAACTTTTTCTCTACGTGAATGACGCGGTCTTGTTTTACCCAAGTCAATGGTGCGGTTTCGAAAAAAGTTTATTCGGCATCCGTTGCGAGTTCTATAGCAACAACAAAGGCACCGCTACGGTGACTATCAAACGAGTGGAGGCACCCGCCAGCTCCGTGGTGCTTTCGCTTCGTGCACAATAACGACGTCGTTCCCCGTGTCCCTCTGCGAGCTATGAACTTTAGCCATGTGGGCACGTTTCTGTACTTCGACAAGGACGGCAAACTCGACGACGATCTTTCCTGTTGGTACCGCTTATTGGACAGGGTCGAAGGTCGTATCGAAGACCTGGGTAAACCCGGAACCGATGGGATAAAAGACCACGATATGAACAAGTATCTCAAGTGGTTGGAAAAGAATAAAAACGTTGACCCGTTCGCGTAATCGATGATATCCCGGCTAAACACTTGGGCGCCTTTCCGGTTTTTGATTCGTCGATCGTGGGGTTAGCCCACTACGCTCTGCTATAGCCGCGTTTATTAGGAGGTGCTTCTCATGGCGCGTCGAAAATTCACCACTCACAAGAGCCGTAGCCGCTGGTTTCAGGCGCGGGCGACTTGGCCGTACCGCGAGGCATCGATGGAACGTTTGGCAACCGAGCGGCGCAAAGCGAAGGGCAAGTCGCCGGTGTCGTCGGACGCGCTGTGGCAGTTGGCCGGGCCGACGAATATCGGCGGGCGCATGACCTGCGCTATCGCCCATCCTACCCAACCGAACATAATCTGGGCCGGCGCCGCTGGCGGCGGCGTGTGGAAAAGCGAGGATGCCGGTCACACCTGGACGCCGCTGTGGCATAAGCAGGATGTTTTGAATATCGGGTCACTCGCCATCGATCCGGCCAACCCAGCGGTGATCTACTGCGGCACGGGCGAAGCCAACCTTTCGGCTGATTCTTACCCAGGTGTCGGGCTCTATCGAAGCGTGGATGCCGGCCTGACTTGGGCGTTATTGGCGGCGTCGAAAAAGACCGGCATCCCGCGCCGGATCGGTGTGATAGCCATCGATCCGTTCGATTCAAAGCATATCCGCATCGGCGGCGTGACTCACGCAGAGGGCGATCCCGGCGGCATGTATACGTCGAGAGATGGCGGCAAGAATTGGCGCATGGAAACGTTCGTCGGCAGTCAGAGTTTTCAGTGGTGCCACGACATCAAATTCCATCCCACTGCAAAAGGCACCCTCTTCGCTACCTTCAGCCGTGTGGGCGCAAGCGGCGGTATTTGGCGCAGCAAAGACGGCGGCCAAACATGGGCACCCCTTACCACCGGACTCCCTTCCAATGAGCGGTTTCATCGCACAAGCCTCGCCATCGCGCCATCGCGGCCGGACACCCTGTATGCATTGGTTGCCGATGCTCAGTCTCAGGACGGCGACGGTCTCCTCGGTATTTTCCGCAGTCGCAACCGTGGCGACCGTTGGACCGATGTAACCTCCGGTCCGCTCGCCAAGGAAGGGCAGATGTCGTACGGCAACGCCATCGCCGTGCACCCGAAAAAGTCAGGCCACGTGGTTTGCGGCGGTGTCGACCTGTATTTGACGACCAACAGCGGCGCGACCTGGAACAAGGTTACCCGGTGGGATTTATCGCCCGGCAAGCCGACCTATGCCCACGCCGATCACCATTGTTTGCTGATGCCGGTTGCAATGCCGGGCCGTGTCTACGACCTAAACGACGGCGGCATGGATGCCAGCGAAGATGGCGGTCTATCCTGGTCCAATCGATCGAATGGTTTGGCGGCCACGATGTTCTACGACGTCGATGTCGCGGCCAGCGATTCACGCCACTACGGAGGCGGCGCTCAGGATAACGGCACCGTGGTGACGACGACGGGCAACGCGGGTCAGTTCTTTGAAAAATTTGGCGGCGATGGCGGTTGGATGGTTTACGATCCCAACGATGCCGGTCACTGTTACGTCTCATGGCAGTTCATGAACTTGGTGCGCTTTCGTGGCAGCGCGATAAAGGAGATCGAGCTGCCACTGACGGATGACGAGATGTCCGGGGTTTGGATGGTTTTCGTAACTCTCGACCCGAACAACTCCCGGATCGTTTTTACCGGATCTTGCCGTATGTGGCGGACCAAAAACGACGGCGACTCCTGGAGGCCGGTATCGCCGATCTTCGATGGCAGCCCGATCAGTGCCATCGAAGTCGCGCCGGCAAATTCCAATGTCGTTTATGCCGGCACGGAGAACGGCGGATTTTTCCGGAGCACTGACGGTGGAAATTCCTGGTCGGGTAATCTCGCTGGCGGTCTATTGCCGGGACGGGTGATCACGCGCGCTGAATCGCATCCAACGGACGCGAAGAGAGTTCTCATCACCGTTGGGGGGGAACGAAATTCCCATCTTTTCGAATCCAAAGACAGTGGCGTCAATTGGAACGATCTCGACTGCGGCCGGCTGCCGAAGGCGCCGCATCACGCCGTCGTCATTCCTCCCGACGATCCACAGTCGATCTTTGTATGCAGTGACGCAGGCGTGCATCATTCGCCCGATTTCGGCCAGATGTGGACAAGCTTAAACCGGAATTTACCCAACGTGATGGTGGTCGACCTGGTCTATCACCAAGGTCAGAGGACTTTGAGTGCGGCGACCTACGGGCGCAGCATCTGGCGCATCCGGGTGCGTTGATTCAGCGAGCACGAGCCCGATTCGGAGGTGAGTTAGTAATCGTCTCGGCGGTCAGTACAGTACCCAGGGTCAGGCGTGGAGACATTGCACAATACTCCATTTATTTAGCAAGCAAGACCCGGCCCCTTCGCTGGCCCAGGATCTGCCAACGCCCTGCGAGTCGGTATGCATATTGTTGACCGTTTCCGCGCTCTCAATATTGAGGAGAAGAGCCCATGGGCCGCGTAATCGTCGAGTTTCCCGAGTGCCGCGAGGTTTTTGTCGGCGACAAGAGTCAAGGAAACAATCGAGACGAACAGGGTGAATACCTGATCTTGTTGATCGGTGACGGTCTTCAAACCTTCAGCCTCGGAGGCGCAAGGAACTACACTCCCCTTTCTCAGTCGGTCCAGGTCGGCGCCGGCAGCGTGATCAATCCACAAAGGCTCGTATTTCGAAGGAACGCATGATGACGCTGCCCCGACTGCTGCTTGTTTTCGCCCTCACCGCGCTCCTCGGCGCATGCAGCCCTCATTTCGTCAACGGCAAGCTCGGCAGGTTCGATAAGGATGCCGGTTACCGCTACGGTAAATTATCCGGCGAGGGCAATAGCGACAATATCTTCGTGATTCTTGCCTTCTCCGGCGGTGGCACCCGTGCCGCGGTTTTTTCCTTCGGCGTGATGGAAGGACTACAGGATGCCGTATACAACGCACCCGCCGGCACTCGACGGTTTCTTGAGGACGTGGACGTCATCTCCTCGGTCTCCGGCGGCAGCTTCACCGCCGCGTACTACGCTTTGTTTCCGGAAAAGTTCTTCACCGAGTTTCCTTCCGCCTTTCTCCATCGCAACGTCCAGGGCGATTTGATCCGCCGGGTTCTCTGGCCGCCCAACTGGTTTCGTCTGGCTTCTTCTGACTTCGACCGGATCAACCTCGCCGCCGAGCATTACGACGATACAATTTTCGAGCACAAAACCTTCGCCGAGCTGATCGCGAAGCGACGCAAGCCGTACATCATTCTCAACGCGACCGATATGACTCTCGGCCGGCGCTTCGAGTTCACGCAGGATCAGTTCGATCTATTGTGCTCCGATCTGGCGAGCGTGAAGGTGGCGACGGCGGTTGCCGCGTCATTCGCTTTCCCCGGCTTGTTGAGCCCGCTCACGGTCAAGAACTTCGCCGGCGAAGGCTGCAAGTACGAACGTCCCAAGTGGCTCACGGATGCGCTTGACCGCAATAATCCGATCCGGCGCTACGCGCACGCGCGGGATCTCTGGTCCTATCAGGACCCCAAGCTGAAGCGCGACTACATCCATCTGCTCGACGGCGGTCTCGGCGACAATATCGGTCTACGTGGCCCGTACGTGTCTCTGAGTAGTAACGACAGCAATTGGAGCCTCTACGACAAGATCAACCAGCGAAGGGTCCGTCACATCGTGGTCATCAGCGCCAACGCCAAGACCAAGCCGAGCAAAGACTGGGACCACAAGCAGGCCGCGCCGGGCATTCTCGACGTGTTTTCGTTGGTCACGGGCGGACCGATGGACAACTACTCCTTCGAGACCGTGCAACTGGTTCGCGATATTTTCGATAGACTGAAGGACGAGGAGAAGGCCTGGACCGACTGCAAGCAGTTGCTCCAGGATCAATGCTCGGGAAAGATGCCCGGTGTACTGTCCCCCGTAGATTTCTACGCCTCGGAGCTGACCTTCGACAGCCTCGACGACGAGGACCTCCGTCACTGCATGGAAAACCTGCCGATTTCGTTTTACCTGCCGGAGGACACCGTAACCTTGCTTCGCCAAGTCGCTCGCCTGCTGCTCATGCAATCTGCGGACTTCGGGAAAATTATGCGCGAGCTCGATCGCGCCTGGCAGCCGCCCGCTGTTCAGATCGACCCCGCGCTCCGCGCCAAGGTCTGCCCGTCATGAGCGAGGCCGCCAGGGGCTTTTTCGCAACAGCGGAGGGGCCAAAAGGGATAACTCCGAGTTTTGACATGTAGGGCGTACCAATTCATGAACTGGACAACCGACCGCGCCCTCCTTGATATCGAATATCAGCGCATCGAGCTGCTCAAGTTCAATCTTTTCGACAACAGCGGAACCTACAAGGATTACGTTTTAGGTCGCGAGGGCAAGCTGCGCCCGACAAGTGCCGCGACGGGCACGGAATGCCAGGTTATTCAGCCGACGCCGATTGCGAATACAAGAAGGCCCCGTTCTTTAATGTCCTGGCGGCGTTGTGGATTCAATTTATGACTCACGACTGGTTCTCTCACCTGGAGGAAGGGCGCAACTCTTCGGAAATGACGAGCGTGGGCTGCGCGGCGCAATTGATCAACGGAGTTGAAAAGCCATTGACTCCGGATGAAATCGCAAAACTCGGCTGCCGTCCCGCCGACAAGATTGACAAGAGTTTTATCGCGGAAGATAGCGAACCCCCGACATTCAGCCATAAGGGTAAAACGTATTTAACGCGATCATACAAGACGACTCGCAACACGGTCACCGCATGGTGGGATGCTTCGCAGCTCTACGGCTACAGCGAAACTTCGCGCCGGCGCGTCAAGCGCGATCCTAAAGATCCAGCAAAGCTCTTGTTAGTCCCGGTTAGCCAGCGCGTGGGCCATGGCGAGCGGCTCGGAGCTCGATCACGTCGTCAATGCCTTCGATCCCTGGGCACGTGACCGCGGCGAATATTACTCGTTGGATTGGAAGGCGCGGAAGGGAGCGGAACCCGACGTCGCTTTCAAAGGGCAAAACGGTAGGGCAAAAACGCCATGATCATTTGAATCATCGATCACACCGACTGCAAGATCAGCGACGAAGAGCGGCAGCTCGGGATTCGCTCAGGCTTTTGCAATAAGTCGACGGTTCTTCCCTTGACCAACCCACCCTGCCCCCGTAGACTTAGACTCGCGTGACTTGAGCGGTTAATACAGAGTTACGGTATTTAGGACATATATTCTCGTCTTCGCTCTGCCTGCCATGGCCACAGATACAATCCAACTTAGTCGCATCGAGGAATGCCTCTGGGAAATTCCGCGCCAGGGCGGGATGAGAGTCCCTGGACGGATTTACGCGAGCGAAAAGCTTATGGCGAACCTCAAGGACGATAATTGCCTGAGGCAGGTGATGAACGTCGCGCACTTGCCCGGCATCGTCGGTTACTCGCTCGCCATGCCCGACATTCACTGGGGCTACGGTTTTCCCATCGGCGGCGTGGCGGCGATGAGCGTCGAGGACGGCGTCGTCTCGCCCGGAGGCGTCGGCTACGACATCAATTGAGGCGTGCGGCTGGTGAAGACCGGTCTGGTCTTCGAGCAAATCAAAGAAAAACTCCCGCGCATTGTCGATGCGCTTTTCTCGCTCATCCCATCCGGCGTCGGTTCCGAGGGCGCGATTCCGAAACTTTCCAAGCCGGATGAAAAGCGGCTCTTGCGCGACGGCGCGCGCTGGGCGGTGGCGGAGGGTTACGGCGCGCAGGACGATCTCTCCTACATGGAGGAGGGCGGCAGGCTTACGACGGCGGATGCCGACCTCGTCAGCGACCGCGCCTTGGAGCGCGGACTCAAGCAGGTCGGCACGCTGGGATCGGGCAATCATTTTCTCGAAATCGGGCGGGTCGAGGAAATCTATCTCCAACAAACAGCTGGGGCTCTGGGTTTATTTCCCGATCAACTGGTCGTGTTGATCCACACCGGCTCCCGCGGGCTCGGCTACCAAACCTGCGAAGATTCCCTCAAAGTGATGAACAAGGCGATGGCCAAGTACAACATCACGCTGCCCGACCGCCAGCTCGCCTGTACGCCGATTAAGTCGCCCGAAGGCCAGGATTATCTCGCGGCGATGGCCGCCGCGGCGAATTACGCCTGGGCCAACCGGCAGGTGATCATGAGCCAGGCGGAAAAAGCTTTTATGAAAGCGCTCGCGATCGGGCCGAAGGAATTGGGTTTCTCCCTGATCTACGATGTCTGCCATAACATCGCCAAGATCGAAGAGCACATTGTTGAAGGCAGAAAGCGCACTCTGTGTGTTCATCGCAAGGGCGCGACCCGTGCCTTCGCGCCTGGCCATCCGCAGATTCCCGCCGCCTACCAAGAACTCGGCCAACCGGTGCTCATTCCCGGTGATATGGGGCGCTATTCGTATCTGCTGGTCGGCACGGAGACCGCGATGGAAAAAACCTTCGGCAGCACCTGTCACGGCGCCGGCCGGATGATGAGCCGGGCGCAATCGAAAAAGCAGAGCCAGAGCATCAACATCGATCAGGAAATGGCGCGGCGCGGGGTCGTCGCGCGCTATCAAGGCCGGGGCACCATGGCAGAGGAAATGCCGCACGCATATAAAGACGTGGCCGACGTCGTCGAGACGATGGATTTGGCCGGAATATCAAAGCGGGTCGCGCGTTTCCGGCCGGTGGGCGTGATCAAGGGTTAAAGCATTCTTTGCCGCCGGTTCAAGTCGTTCAAGCCGTTCCAATCGTTCAACTCGTTGGACAATCCGGGGATCGTTTCGAATGACTTGAACGGTTTGAACTTTTTGAACGTTGATCGATAATTTGACAACTCCCTCTCGCGGAGCATAAAGAGGTAGCAGACTTTTTGCGCGAGGAAAAAGGAGGCTTGCATGCCTACACGGAAGCATTTGGCCAGTCGTACGGAAGAGACAAGGCACAAGCTTCTAATCGTTCCATTATTGGTCGCCTTACTCGGGCCGGCATCGTCGAGCGCCCAGATCAAGTCAACCTTCGCCTCGAGCATCACCAGCGAGAGCATGACGGCGATGTGGGTGGCGCGGGAGCGCGGCCTGTTCAAAAAGCATGGGCTGGAGATGCAATACGTCGTTATCCCGCGCTCGCCTTTGGCCGTCGCCGCGTTGATCGCCGGAGAGATCGATGCCGCGATCATCGGTCCGGGCCATCTTATCAGCGCCGGCAGCACCGGCGCAGACCTTATCGGCGTCGCCAATTTTTTTCAAAAGCTCGACTACCGGCTCAACGCCCGCCCCGAGATCAAGAAGCCGGAAGATCTGCGCGGTAAGCGGATCGCCATCAGCGGCCCCGGTTCCACTTCCCACCTGGTGACGTTGCTGGCGCTTCAGGGTCTCAACACCGATGCGGCACAGGCGAAAATTACGCTTTTGACGATTCCGGGGACCGAGATGAACCGTCGCCTAGCGATGGAGAGCGGCGGCGTGGACGCAACGGCGCTGAGGGGGGCGATCGGCGATCTCTATGGCGCCAAGGGCTTCAACGTGCTCTACAATCTCAAAGCCGCCGGCGTCACCCTGCCGCAAACCGTCCTGGCAACGACCCGGCGCACTGCGGCCACCAAACCGCAAGTGATCGATGCCTATTTGAAAACAATGATCGATGCGATTGCAGTGACCGTCGATCCGGCATACAAGGACGGTGTGGTGCGGACCATCGCGACCAATCTGCGCCTGTCCAATCTGGCCGATGCGGAGGAGGCCTACCATGCGGTGGTCGGCGCCGTGGAGCGGGTGCCCTATTCGAACTTGGAAAGCATGAACCGTTTGCACCGGCTGCTGATCCAGGTCAATCCCAAAGTCGCGGATGTTAAAGTCGAGTCGGTGATCGACAATTCCTTCATCAGCAAGCTCGAAAGCTCAGGTTATATCCAGAGCGTTTACAAAAAGAAATGACTTTCGCACTAGCCTGCCCGTTAACGTCGTCTTCTCCCGCCTGGCGGGGCGCAATGCGGCCGCGCAGGGGTTCTAACCTGCGTGCGCACAACGGTTACGGCGGTTTCCACTGACCTCTCACGTCTCCTTCCGACGACGATCACGACTTTTATTGTCGCCTTACGCGAACGCGTCACGCGGCGTGTTGCGAATCGGCAAGATCCCGAGAGAAGTCCACGACGAACATTAGCCAAGTATCATAAGGCTGATGGGAGGTTGGTCGAGCGTCTAGGTATTTATTTTGCCGCGGGTGTTCTCGTGATGCGCGAAAAAGACTCGATGAGCATAGTCCTACTGCCGGGAAAGGCGGCCGAACTACAGGCGTGTTTTCTTGCGAACCTAAATTCATTGGTTCTCGATTACGTCAGTAAACAGAAAGTGGGTGGCCTAAACCTCAGTTATTTTTTCGTTAAACAGTTCCCAGTTCTTCCGCCGAGTTTCTATCGGGCGGCGGACGTGGCGTATGTGGCGTCGCGGGTGTTGGAGTTGGTCTATATGGCGGATGACATGCAGCCGCTCGCGGACGCGTTCCGCGCCTCCACGTCGCCCCTCGCCGCGACTGTCCCTAGCAAGCCGTATCGCTGGGACGAGGCGCGGCGGGCGTTGCTGCGGGCGGAACTGGACGCCTGGTTTGCCCGCGCCTATGGCCTGACGCGCAAGCAATTGCGCTACATCCTCGACCCGGCGGACTTGACCCCACGCGAGCTGGAGAACATCCTCGACCCGTGGGAGGAAGTGCGCGACCCGTTGGATGTGTCCGGTTACGCCGCGCGCGTAGCCGCCAGCGATTCCCCGGTGAAACCTTTCGCGTGCTCAAGCAAAAGGAGCAGGACAAATTCGGCGAATACCGCACCCGCTGGCTGGTGCTAGCGGCCTGGGACAGGTTGGGCGACGGAAAACTTGCTTAAATTAGCTAACTTGATCACGGGGTCAAGTTCGGTGAATGGCTTGACCTATAGCTTGACCGACGCTTGACTCACGGATACAATCGCTACCATGAGCTACCGGCCCCAATTCACCGTCACGCCGGCGCTGCTGTCGCGGGTGGAGGCGATTGCGGCCCTGCGGGAGCGCATCCTTGGCGCGACGGTGCAGGTGGCGTGGATTCCCGCGCTGCAAAAAGATGCGCGCGTGCGCAATGCCCATTCGTCCACGGCCATCGAAGGCAATCCGCTGACTCTCGAAGATGTGCGCGCGGTGGAGCAAGGCGTGCCGCTGCCTGTGCCGGCGCGCGCGCGGCGCGAGGTAGTGAATTATTTTGCCGCGCTGCGGTATATCGAACAGCACGCGGACAAAAAGCGGCTAACGCACGAGGATATTCTACGATTGCACGCCATCATGGCCGGTGAGGTCATGGATCAGGGCGAGGCCGGACGCTACCGCACAATGCGGGTGCAAGTCGGCGGTTACGTTCCGCCGCCACCAGCGGACGTGTCGGGGTTGATGTTTGAGTTGCTGGAATGGTGGAACCAGGAAGCGATGGCGCTGTCGCCGGTATTGAGTTCGGCGATCGTGCATTACCGGTTCGAGGCGATTCACCCGTTTGCCGACGGCAACGGACGCACCGGCCGGGCGCTGGCGTTGTGGGAACTTTACCGGCGCGGATTCGACTCGCACCACATTTTTTCCGTGGACGAATTTTATTGGGAAGATCGTACGCGCTACTACGCCGCGCTGGAGGGGGTTCATCAAGCAGGAGAGGACCTCACGTCATGGCTCGAATATACGGCGGAGGGTTTACAGCAAACGCTGGAGCGGGCGTGGCGGCGCATCCAGGAGATTCCGATGACGGGCCGGACTAAGCTGGTGTTGCGGCCCAAGCAGGAGAAGTTGCTGCACCTGCTGCGCACGAGCGGTAGCCTCGCGCCGCAGGAAATTTGGGATGCGCTGGGCGTGTCGAAGCAGGGTGCGATGGACTTGATGCGCCCATTGATGAAGGCGGGACTAATCAAGCGGATCGGCACGCTGAAGAACGGGCGCTATGTCCTGAAATGAAATCGCCATGAGCGTCTTCGACCTCCACTCGACCGTCCTTACAGATTACCGCGACTTTGTCCGGTCGTTTTTCATGGTTGCCAACGACCGGGCGCGGGAGTATGTGGAGCGCGCGCTGGTTGAGGAGGCGCGCCTGTGGCCGGATTTTCTGCTGCAAGTGAGTCCCTCCTATGTTTGGACTGACACTGTCGAAGAGTTGACGGGACGCGGGGAACTGCATGAGGAAACAGCGCAATTTTTCCGCAGACCGGACGGCGACGCCTACCGGCTTTATTGGCATCAGGTAGACGCGTTGCAGTTGGCGGGACGAAGGCAGAGCTACGTAGTTACCAGCGGCACTGGGTCCGGTAAGAGCTGGACCTATTTCGTGCCGATCGTTGACCAACTCCTCCGCCAGCCCAACACCGGCGAGCGCGTCGCGTCGCTCGTCATCTATCCCATGAATGCCCTAGTGAACTCGCAGTTCCAGGCGCTAGAAAATTTAAGACTGAACTATAGGGGGCGTACGGGACATGACTTCCCGGTAACGTTTGGGCGCAGGGTCAGGCGCAGGGTCAGACTTTTATTTCCAGACTTTTTTTTGCGCTGGTCTGACCTCGACCCGTGACGTGTCTTTTTTTCCCCGCGTCAAACAATTTTAGTCATAATTTAAGCGTCTGGTCTTGCAATACGACAGCAACTCTTCGCAAAAATCCCGTTATGCCACGCCCCCGTCGTTAGAATTTGCCGGGGCAATTTATCATCTGACCAACAGCGGCAACGATCGGCAGAAAGCGTTCTCCACCGATGCCGGCCGTGAGTTGTTTCTCAATGCTCTCGCCCGGGTGGTCCGTCGTTACGGTTGGCTTTGCCACGTCTACCGCTTGCCAACCAATCGTTATCATCCGATGGCGCGAATCAGAGCGGCCAGACCGTCGCTGGCGCGGATATTCGCGAAGGGCGGGAAGAAAGCGATAACGGTGGCGTACGAACACGGCTATCGCTTCTGCCATTTCCCCCACGGGCTACGTGCAAGTCTCGGGTTTATGGGCGCCGTAAATAATTTCTCCGTCCCAGAATTAGTTTCAAGTGAATTCGCCAGCGCTAGTGCCCCGAGCGGTTCAATGGCTCCGGCGGAGCAACGAGGCGGTCAAGACCCGTCCGGATGGGAGCTGACGAGGGGTTCCTCTCTGCGCACCGGCTGCAGCTCCTCCAACTTCAGTAGCGGAACCAAGAGCCAGCAGAGGGCGGTGAAGGCGGCGCTGATGAAAATCAGCCGCGTAAAGCCCACCTGATCGTAGAGCCAGCCGCCCGTGATCTGCGAGAGCTGTACAGCTCCGTTGTAGACGGACATCAGGAAGGCGAAAAATGTTGCTTCGGCCTGCTTCGGGCAGGCCCTGGCTGCTAGATCGAGAAATGTGAGCTGGATGAACATTGCGACGCCGCCGAAGAGGAGCGATAGTACAACCGCCGATACCTGACTTCGGTAGCCGAGATAGGCGAGTGTGGCAATTACTCCAGCGGCGATGGCGAAGTGGATCAAGCGCTTAAACGGGAAGGACTTCGAGAAGGCAAAATAGAGGGCGGTGCCGACGATTCCGGAGGCGTATGAGAGAGAATCCAGCGTGCCGAGGAAGATCTTGGAGAAGTGGAGCACGTCGGTGGCATAGTAGACCAGGGCCGGGCCAAAAGAAGGACTAAAATTGTAGAAAAAGATGAAGCCTGCCACGATCCAGAGCGTTCGCGACCCGATGGCGCCACGGATCGCAATCCAGGTCTCGCGAAACTGGCGCTCGCCGGCTTGGACGCGGGGCTCCGTGATCACGAAGATGGCCATGGCCAGTGTAATGACAGGGAAGACTGTGGCGATCAGGAAGGTAACAGAGAGAAACTCGCGCTGAGCAAGCCAGCCTCCTCCGATCCCGACGAGAATCGAGGCGAATGAGATGGAGGCCCACTGGACTGCTTGGAACGGCCCCGTGAGGCCGAGCCGCTGGCCGTTCTCTACCATGAGCGCATCGGTCAGCACGTCTGTGAAGGCCAAGCCAAGCCCCATCAACGTGAAAAAGATGGCGACACCCCAGTAAGAATATGATCCCATCATGCTGAGGGTTAGGCCCATCGCCGCGGCCATCCCGGAGGTCAGGATAAAATAACTCTTACGCCTTTGGCCGAAGAGCGGGACGAAATCTGAGATTAGGCCGTAGACCGGCTTGATCAGCCAGGGGATGACCGTGATCGAGAAGAACGTGGCCGTTTGAGCGGCGCTGAGACCGAGGGTGTCCTTCAGGAGAAACGTGATCGAGAGGTTCGGCAGGTACCACATCCCTTGGGCAAAGTAGACGATGGTAAAGACCAGCGCGAGGCGCCGCGCTTCTGGACTCTCGCTGAACGGCTTGACGGTCGTAAGCTTCACGGGTTCGGGTTGCCCCATCTTAATCTTTCCTTCATAAGGCGACAAACCCGGTCGTTCAAGTCGTTACAGACCGGGCGGTTCAATAGTCCAAGACTTGCCCTGAGCTTGGCGAATGGGTTCAATGTTCAACGAAAGACAAACTCGGTCGACACTTCCACGTTTCGGCAATTCCCGAAACGTCGAAATGTATGAAAGAAAGCAGCGGCGCAACGTCGGCCGATTGACCAAGATTATTCGGTCATAATAAAGTGACCCCGCGCCGCACTGACGCGGGATAACCGAAACCGATCATGAGCTCTTTATTGATCGCAATCAGGCTCGGCGGACTACTGACTGGAACGCCCGGCGCGATATGTGGAGCGGGCGCTATATAGCCATGGTTGGAGCATCAGCTTTAGGATCATGATGCCGGCGCGCCGGGCAAGTAACGGGCCGCTCCGTCAAGTCTTTCCTTCCCTGACAGATAACCCACAACAACCTCGGTCTCGTCCACGGGGCTGAGGCCCGGTACAAGACTCCTATCCGTCTGTGGTGAGTTTCGGGGCAGGACTTTATTTCTCAACTGTCCTACTCAACCCGGATTCCGCAGTGGGAAAGTGACGCTGTAAGCGAGGGGCAAACCTTGCGCAACGAAGACAATGCTTTTCTACCCCTGAGCTCGGGACAGATTTCGCTGCTGTGCGAATTTTGTCAGAGTAATAAGGCGTTGTGCCAAGCGGCAGAAAAGACTTTGAAACAACACCCCTGGGTGTCTTCGCCGCTCCAGGTTCGCCCCTCGCTCATGTTCAACTGCGGAATTCGGGATCAAAGTGAAGATCCGGCGGATGAGAAGAAAAAAAGGGGGTTGCAGTCGCTGTCATGACCGGAATAATTAAACGAACTTAAGACACAGACGCTAGATGAGAAAGTTATAATAATCCGCGGTCTCTTCGGTTTAGTCTCAACTCTGATTTGCGTCTCTTGCCGCTTTGGTAAGGGCCGGGACGATTTCAAAGAGGTCGCCGACGACGCCGACATGGGCGACGCCGAAGATCGGCGCGTTGGGATCTTTGTTGATCGCGATGATCCGGTGGGAGTCTCTCATGCCGGTTAGGTGCTGTATGGCGCCGGAGATGCCGCAGGCGAGGTAGACTTTCGGCGTGACGGTTTTGCCGGAAGCGCCCACTTGCCGCTCCCGGGGCAGCCAACCGACGTCCACCACCGGCCGCGAACAGGCTAAGACGCCGCCCAGAACCTCGGCTAATTCGGCGACGATGGGAATCTTGTCCTCGTTGCCGACGCCGCGCCCGATGGAGACGATGATCTCGGCCTTGCCGATATCGACGTCGCCCGCGGGCTCCTCGATAATCGCCAGCACTTTGCTGCGCGAGGAAAGATTCATTGATTCGATGGCGACCGTCTCGACAGCAGCCTCTTTCGTCGATGGCTCGAGCGGAGCAAAGGCCCCTTTCTGCAACGCGATCACGGCGCTTTCGTTCTCGTCCAAGGCGATATGGGCATGCTGCGTGCCGTCAAACAGCGGCCGCGTAACCGCCACCGCGCCGTCGCGCATCTCGACGTTCACGCAGTTGGTGAACGCATTGATACCCAGAAAGGTCGCGATTGCCGGGGCGAGCTCCATGCCGACGAGGCTGTAGCCGATCAGCAAATAGCGCGGCTCGATCTGCCGGGCGACTTGAGCGATGACATAGGCCTGCGCTTCGCCGGCCGCTGACACCAATGAAGGATCGTCGGCGCACAAAATTTTGTCCGCGCCGCTATCCTTGAGGGCATTCACAACGCCGTCGAGCTGATGACCGATAACCAGCGCCGCCAGTCCTGTGTTCAACGGGGTGGCGAGCTGGCGACCTGCCATGAGCAGTTGCAAGGTAACGGAATCGACTTTGCCGCCGGCGTGTTCGACGAGGACCAGAATTTCGTGCGCCATCAGACACTCTCCCGAATTTTGGTCAGCAGCGCCGCGGCGATTTCCTGCGCGCTTCCTTGAAGCAGCTCCGCCTGGTGCGACCGTTCGGGCGGGCGAACACTCAAGATGCGGTAGCCCTTCGCCACCAGTTGCTCTGCCGGCAAGCCGAGATCTGCCAACGAAAAAGAACTCACGGGTTGTTGACGCGCGCGAATGCGGCGGGCGGGCGGTACAAAGGTGAGCGGCTGAATTCCCGTCTGCACGCACAGAAGCGCGGGCAGTTGGAGTTCCACGTCGGCGAAACGGCCGCCGCCGAGTTCCTTGCGCGCGATGATCGTTTTTTCGTCTTGCACTTCTATGCCGACGACGGCGTACGCGAATGGCAATCCAAGCAAGCTCGCCGCGGCGACGCCGACCTGGCCGCCGAGGGTATCGCGCGATTGGGTTCCGGTCAGTACGAGATCGAAGTCCAGTTTTTTCAAAGCCGCGGCCAAGGCCGTGCTCGCAATGCGCGGATCGTGGCTGTCACAATCTACCCGCACCGCTTTGTCAGCGCCCTTGGCGAGAGCGTAATACAGGACATCCTGAGACTTGATGCCGCCCATCGAAATCACCGTCATCTGGCCGCCATGGGCCTTCTTAAGCACGAGGGCTTCTTCCAGGGCGTACTCGTCGCACTCGTTGATCGCCAGGAGTTGGCCTTGATACTGGAGCGACTTTCCATCTGCGCCGACTTTCAGATCGGTGACCAGGCCCGGCACGGATTTACAGCAAACCACTGTTTTCATCTTTAAAGTACCAGTCGTTCCAACAGTTCTAGTCGTTCAAGACGTGTGGAACGGTTGGAACGTCTGGAAGGTTGCCGTGTTCTGGTTTACCAAAACGCGGCAATGTTCAGCGGCGGCTCGCCGCGCTCGCGCCGGCGATTTTTCCGGTGACGGCGCCGCGCAGGAGCCCCGAGCCGCTCGGATAGTTGTAATAGAAAAACCCGGCGGTCAGTTCGCCGGCGGCGTAAAGCCCCGGGATCGGCTGGTCGAAGCGATTTAGCACCTGGCAATCGGTGTTGATCTTCAGCCCGCCGTAGGTGAACGTCAGACCGCAGGTGGCGGCGTAGGCGGTGAACGGCGGAGTGTCGAGCTTCTGCGCCCAGTTGGTCTTGGGCGGGTAGATGCCTTCGGTGTGACGGCCGTCGCGGATTACTTCGTCGAACGGCCGGTCTTCGACAACCGCATTGTTGAATTCATCGACGGTCTTCTGCAAGGCGCTGGGGTTGATCTCCAGCATCTCCGCCAACTCTTTTATAGAGTTTGCTACCACCGGCGTCGCGCCATCGTAGAGATAGCGGCTGACCGCTTCTTTGAGCTTTTCATCGAAAATCTGATAGGCGATGCCGCCCGGCTGTTTCAAGATCTCTGCGCCGGTCTTGGCATAAGTATAAGAGTGGAAGTCTTCGCCCTCGTCGATGAAGCGGCGCCCTTCTGTGTTGACCATGACGCCGATCGTCCACGCGTAGCGGTGCGTGCGATAGCGGCGGTTGGCGGGGTCGAGAAAGCCGCCTTCATACTCGCCCGCATCGGCGTCGATGGGCGTGGCGTGGCTGCCGCTCCAGTGGCCAAAGGGTTGCGCGCCGATGTCCAGAGCCATTTGAATCCCGTCACCGGTGTTGTACTTGGTGCCGCGCACCTTGGCGAGGTCCCAGCCGGCGCCGAGAAACTGCGCGCGCAATGCCGGATTCGCGGAAAAGCCGCCGCTCCCCAGTACCAGCGCCTTGCAATTAATCGCACTCTTCCCTTCGGGAGTTTCCACGACAACACCTGTGACACGGCCGCTGTCGTCGGTCAAAATGCGCGACGCAGCGGTTTCAAAGCGCGCCGGAATTCCTTTGGTCTTTAAGATCTGGTGCCACATTTCGACCAGACCGCCGCCGCCGTCTTTGGAGTTGATAAAGCTGCTGCCGTGGTGCCAGCGCAAGCGCCCTCCCTCAGGCTTTGCCGCGCTGTAGAGAATTTCCCACTCGATACCCATCTCGCGCATCCACCTGACGGTCGGATAGGACTCGTTGACGAGCAGCTCGGCCAACTCAGGCACCGAGCGGCCGCGCGTGACCCGCATGATGTCGGAATAAAAATCATCCTTGGTATAAGGCGGCAAGTCGATCTTAGCCCATTCGCTCTGCGATACATGCGGCAGCAGCGGTTTCTCGTCTTCAATACCGTTGTGGACGTGGCGGAACTGCGCGCCATGGCTAAACCAAGTGTTGCCGCCCTTTTTCTTCTCCGGCGCCTTTTCCAGCACCAGCACTTTCGCGCCGGCCTGGTGTGCCGCAACGGCGGCGGCCTGCGCGGCATTGCCGAAACCGACGACGACCACATCAGTGTTCTCTGTCTTCATGAATCCCCTCCCAACTGAGTTGCTGATTCATTCCTATTTGCGGCAGCCCGTTTGATCTACTCAATTAATCCGATTCGGGGAAAAGTTCAACCTGGCATAGACCCTGGGATCAAGTGATGGTGCCGGTCAGATTGCAAATCGCGCCGGGCAGGTTTAGAAGTGGGAAATCCAACCGGCACGGAAGAACGGCAAGACAGAGAGAGGTTTACATGATTGGCCGAGTAACTCACAGGGGCGGGTGCAACCAAGACGTAGCCGTTACTTGGGTATTTCTCATCGCTTTGATCGGCGCAACGTCTTTGGCGCAGGCCCAAGGGTCCAAGCCCTTCTACGAGGGCAAGACCGTTCAAATCGTCGTCGCCAGCGGGCCGGGGGCGTCGACGGACATCGGCGCGCGGCTGGTCGGCCGTTTCCTCGGCAGGCATGTGCCGGGAAATCCGAACACTTTGGTGCAAAACATGCCGGGCGCCGGCGGCTTGGTGGCGGCGAACCAAATTTACAACCTGGCCAAGCCGGACGGGCTGACAATTCTCGCGGTCACGCGCTCGAACTATTTGGATCAGATGGTCGGTAAGCCGGAAGTCAGATTTGATTTTCGCAAATTCGCTTGGATCGGCAGTTTCAACAAGTCGCCGATGATGGTCGCTTGCCGTTCGGACACGCCTTATAAAAGCATTGCGGCGATGCGGACGGCGAAAATCCCGCCGCGCTTCGGCCAGTCGGGCACGGGCAGCATCAGCTACGTGTTCGCCAATTTGGTCAGCAAGATTTTCGACATGAGAATCAAAAACGTTCTCGGTTTCGGCTCCGGTCGTGAGATCGACCTCGGCATGGAACGGGGCGAGGCGGACTGCCGCGCGACATCCGACGTCACCGTGATCCGTCCGCCTTGGAACCGCTGGGTGAAGGAAAACTGGATCACTTTCGTGCTCCAGCAAGGGCCGGAGAAAAGCCGCTTGCTGCCGCCGGTTCCCACTGTCATTGAGTTGGCCCCGCCCGAGGGCGCGCCGTTCGTCAATCTGATGGACATCATGCTCGCCTACACGGAATTCGACCGGCCCTACGCCGCCCCGCCGGGCTTGCCGAAGGAGAGACTGCAAATCTTGCGCGAGAGCTTCGAGAGAATGCTCAAGGACCCTGAATTCGCCGCCGAAGCAAAGAAACTGCTCGACTGGGATGGGATGACCTTTCTCAGCGGCGAGCAGCTTCAAAGGAAGATCGAAGCGACCGTTACCCAACCGCCGGACGTCATAAAGCGAATAAAGGAAGTATTGGAGGAGTCGTAGTTTCGTTAGCTCTACGGGAACAGTCTCAGGCCCCGCCTGAAAGCGAGCCTCCCAGAAAAGAGATAAATGAGATTACCTTCGATCCATCCTACAGCCGGTTACCCTAACCCGCAGCCAATGACGATCCCTGCCCACTCAAGCCGATTAACGTTGACATAAGACCACCTTATCGGATACTCTCGCCCCAAAATTGGTGACAGGGGGCCAGCCGGCTTTTCTGCTATGCTTCTTAAGGTCTTGAAAGCGCGTGGGAGAAGCGTTGCGGAGAGTAATTTTCAGTTCTTGGCGACTGACTCTCGAAAGCAGATTCCTGTCAGTCGGCGGCTCGGCCAGTCGCGCGACCGGCCTATGTGGCCGCCCAGCGGATTGATCCACGCCTCCTTCGGCGGCACGCGTGGTGGTGTCTGATATAGAATAGGCCGGCAACACGGGAGGTTCGGGAGGGGTCTCGACCGATGCGCGGCAACATTCCAAATGCCATGATGCTGCGACATCGCGCTCGCTTTGCGGTTCGCGGAATCTCGGGATTCCTGGTGCGTGGGTTGACCGTGCTGGCGGCGACACTATCAGTCGCACCGTCAGGAGCGCAGGAAGTTTCGGCGCCAAAACCCAAAGATAGCCATACGATCATCGAGCGCGGCATCATCCGTGTCGCCATCACGAAGTTCGACTTGCCGGGATTTCACTGGCGCCATCCGAGTAGTGGGCTCGTGGGTCCGGAGATCGATCTCGCCCGCGTCATCGGCCGTCTGCTGAAGGTAGGCGTCGAGTTCGTCGATGATTGTCCCACGTTCGACGCTGTGATCGACGCGGTGGCCAGCGGCCGCGCCGAAATCGGCTTGAGCAAGCTGTCGCAAACGCCGTACCGCGTGCTGCGCGTCCGCTTCTCTAACCCCTATCTCACGCTGCGTCAGGCGTTTCTGTTCGATCGTTCTTGCGTCGGTGCACAGGCCGCCGGCCGGCCGCCGGAGGAGGCGCTGCGCAAGTTCAGCGGCACCATAGGGGTCATCGCCAAGAGTGAATACGTGGATTTTGCACGGCGGAATTTCCGCGACGCGCAGATATCGGAACTCCAGACGTGGGAGGATTCAATCGAGTCGCTGGTAAGGGGCCGGGTGGAGGCCATCTACCGTGATGAATTCGAGGTGCGCCGCGTGTTGAAGAACAATCCGGCGCTCAATGTCCGCTTCGGATCGGCAGCGTTCACCGATCAGAAGTCCTTTCTCTCCATCGCCATCTGCGACACCTGCGAGCGCTTGCAGGAATTCATCAACTACCAAATTGCGGAGAACCGCGTGCCCTTTGCGCTGCCGAGCCTCCTCGCGTCCGAGACCCGGAAATGAAGGCGGAGAGCAACGATGTCTGAGGCGGTTCGATTTTCTCTCGCGAGTACATCCAAATCCGTCAATCGGCCGTCGATCATCATTGCGGCAGTCTTGATTGGCATCGGACTGGGATTGATGCGGTTCCCATTCCTGCAATATCTGCAGCCGATCGGCGATCTTTATATCGCCTTGCTGCAAATGTGCGTGCTGCCGTTTCTGCTGGCGACTATCCCCCTCGCGGTGCGTTCAGCCTTGACTAGCGGCACAGGCGGCAAGATTGTGGGAAGACTCGCAATCTGGCTGGTGATTACTTTGCTGTTGGTGAGCCTGATTACAGTTTTTGCTCCCACTGTGATTTTCAATCTCATGCCGCTGGACCAAGGTGTTACCAACCGGATTGGGATACTTGTTGGCGCTTCATCCGACCGGGTGGATATCGAGTTGGCGCTTGATCCTCAGCTGTCAACGGTTGCGACGACTGCCAGAGAAGCGGGAATTCTTGCTCTCGTGCCTAGCAACATATTTTCCGCGCTTACGTCGAATGACGTTCTGCGGGTGATTATCTTTACGGTCATCTTCGGCGTTGCCATGGTGCTGACCGAGCGGCAGGCGGAAACCTCTGTTTTTGGCGCGCTGAAGCACATCCAGACCGTCTGCATCTTGATCTTCGATTGGTTCAACGTGATTGCGCCTATCGGCATCGTTGCGCTCATCGCGCCTCAAGTTGGTCTCCTCGGCCCTGATATTTACGCGGTACTTGCTCCGTTTGTATACGCATATTTCGCAGCGAACGCGCTGTTCGTGGTGATACCAGTGTTGATAGTGTCGATAGTTCTGGGACTCAATTCCAGAATCGTGTTCGCCAGGTTCCTGAAGCCGCTGGCTCTCGCAGCCGCGGCGCGCAACACGCTTGTCTGCGCACCGGCGGCGCTGGAGACAATGAAGGAGGAACTCCGTGCACCGCCCAACCCTTGTGAGCTCTATATTCCGATAGGGTTTGCGGCTGTCCGATTTGGCAACATCATCCATTTCACGATCGCGACCTTGTTCCTCGGCTACTTGATGGGGCGCCCGTTCAGCGGGATAGATCTGTTCTTGGTCGCGACTTACTCGTTCATGGTTTCTTTCGCAACGATCGGGGTAAGCGGGCTGGCCGGGCTCGCGCCGATGGCCGCTGTGCTGCGGCCATTCGGCCTGTCTTACGAACTTGCCTTGCCCTTGATGGCCATCGTCGATCCGATCGCATCGATGGTTCGCGCTATGGTAAACGTCGCATTGAATTGCCAGATTCCAGTACTGGCCGCCGGGCGGCAGCCCCGAACAGCCGCTCCGGTTGCCGCTCCAGCATAGTGACGAGCGGTGGTCTTGATCGGAGGCAGGACGCGTACGAGATAACTTTTGCGTTGCTTAGTTGCATAGCTAGGACCTACAACAGGTACGGAAGTGAGCTCTGATAGTAAGGAGGGAACAATGGTCACGAAAGAAAGATTGATGTTTTGGAGTGCAATACTGCTTCCCATCCTAGTCATCTTTTCCGCGGCATCTGCCGCTGTTGCGCAACCCGCGACGCCCAATCAGCAATTCATCAACATTCTGACCTCGGGCACCGGCGGCGTGTATTACCCGCTGGGCGGCACGCTCTCCAACATTTTTGCCGCAAAGATTCCAGGGGCACGGCCCTCTGTACAGGCGACCAAGGGCTCCGTGGAGAATCTGAACATGCTGCAGCAAGGCAGAGGTGAGGTCGCCATGACGATCGGAAATACGCTTGCCCTTGCGTGGGCGGGCGATGCAGACGCCGGCTTCAAGGGCAAACTCGACAAACTGCGGGGCATCGCCGCGATCTATCTATTAGCTTCATTGACCAGCCTGCCGTCATTAAAAAAATCCTTCAACACTTAGGTCTATGGGAAGAATCGCAGGCCCCGCCTGAAAGCGGGCCTCCCAGAAAAGAGATAAAAGAGATTACCTTCGACCCATCCTACAGCCAGTTAATCTAAAAGCTTCTGTACCCTAACCCGGAGCCAGTGTCGATCTCTGCTCACTCACGCCGATTAAGGTTGACCTGAGACCACCTTGTCGGATATGGTTTCGTCCAAAAGGAGATGCGGAGCGGGGCCGGCATTATGCCGGTCACTCAAAAGGCCGTGCAATACAACCTAGCATGAGGTCGCAAGGGCGGCCACCGCAAGTTCCTGGGGCCAGACTCTAAAAGCAAATTTCAATCACTTCACTTGGCGAGGAAAGGGGGTCAGGAAAGTCAGGAAAGGGGGGGTCAGACTTTTATTTCTATACTTTCTTTTCAGATTGTTGTGATGTAAAAGCCTGGGCCGCGTCTATGACTTTTTAATTTCACGGCTGGATTAAGGAGTGGAGCTACGACTCGACCAATTCGAACCTGGCGCCGAATCGCATTCGCGATAGCCGTTACTCTCCCGCTTGCGAAACGCGAGCGGCCCATGCGATTGGTGCCATCGGCAGCAAGTTTGATGTACACCGGGGCGGTTCTTTGTCTCCGGGCCCGTCACCTGCGCTCGATTGTATACTGATGCTGTTGTCCGACCAAACAGACAACATCGCCAGGTCGGTCAACAATCACGGCAAATAAGCCCGTGAGGTCACGTCCCAGCACGCTGACGTCGAGGGCCTCAACTTTGGTGACGGCGGCAAACCGACCGCGGAAAATGACCGTGCTCTCGGTCTCGCGGGTGAGCCGAATCTGAGTCTCGATGATGACCGAGTCAGCCAAGCCACCCAGCCCACTGATGCGTTCCTGAGGACCCATGGATTGAAGTCCTAGCTTCGACAAGGTTGCCGCACTAAACACCGTGCGATCGGCGCCAGTGTCAACCAGGAATTCAGCCGGTTGCCAGGAACCGCTGCCAGTTAGAATCTCGCCGCGGATTACTGGCCGCACGACGCCGTCATCGAACAGCCGCCACTCCCCGTTGATGCGCATAGATCCAGGCTACTTTCTCCCGAGGGATGTAGCGAATAAAGCTTCCATCGTCTTCAGGGTGTGCCGCCGCGGCTAGGGCCCATGCCTCTTCCGGTGTTTCCGCCGCAAACAGTTCTTCGCCAGCGATTACCACGCACTTGCCGCGATAGCGGGTATAAACCTCCGCCGCATGCGCTTGCAACCAAGCGGCATTCTTATCGAATCGCTCGCGCTGTGCCCGCGCTCTGGCGAGATCGTCCGGGTCCGTTACCTCTTCCATCACCACCGTGGCACGCTTACGTTCCATCTTAAAATCCTCCCGTACTAGGGGTCGCTACTACAGTAATTCTATCTTCCGGTCAGGATTTAAAGCAAGGCCCCTTGAGACCACCTTATGCGCCTGGACGCCGACTCAGGTCCAGCGGTCAAGGGTGCGCTACGCGTTACAATTCGACCACGCCTACCCCGTCGCGGTTTGTAATATTTGTCCCGTAGCGCCGCGAGAGGCGGGTGACGCGCTCGATGACGCGATCAGCCAGTTCGCCTTCCGCGAGCACGGGTCTTCCTCGTTGCGGCCTCGGCCTGCCGAAGCCCTGGTCGATGGGAAAGATTTTTATCTCCAGGAGTTTTTTCGCTTCGAATTTGCAAACGGCGAACATGTTTTCCCAATAGGCCGGGTCGCTCGGGTGGCCTTTCTTGCCGCCGGCGGTGCGGGCGTCGAGAAAGTCGGACGGCGTCGCTTTGAGGTCCAAGTCGAAGCGCTCGTAGGCGTCGGCGGGGAAGAAGCCGACGGTCTCGTTCTGAAAGACGAAATTGCCGACGCTGTAGAAGATCGGCTTGCCTTGGTAGATTTCAATTCCCATGGGAAAGTGCGAGCCGTGGCCGACGAAAACGTCGGCGCCTTCGTCGATCGCCCGGTGCGCGAATTTCGTCACGAAGTCCGCGGTCTCTTCGAGCTCGGCGCGGGTGCTTGCGGTAAGCAAGCTGGCGCCGCCGAATTCATGACAGTGAGCGCTGACGACGAGCCAGTCCGATTGCCGTCGCGCCTCGCGAATCCACCGCAGATTGTCTTGCAGATCGCGTTCGTTGGCTTGAGTTTCGATCGAGAAACCTGCACCGAGCAGGTAACGATTCCCTAATAAACTGAGCTCCGCGGATTTTTCATCGGGGAGTTCCTTGTCGCTGTAAAAATGCTTGCGCGCTCTTTCATCGCTCTTTGCAAAGCCGAGCTCGCGGCTGATGCGTTTGACTTGCTCGAACGCCGCGGCATCGACGCGATAGCGGGTTTGAAAGCCGAGCGGATTGATGCCGGGGCGCCCACGCAGATCGGGCCGTTGTTCGCCGGCTTGATTCCATGGTCTGAAGGTCGCGGTGGTGGCGATCAGCCCGACCCGGCCGTTGGGTGTGTCGAGATAGCCGGGGGCTCTCGCTTCGGCGAGATTTTTTCCCGTGCCCGCGTGGGCGAGCCCCGCCGCGTCCAGATGCCGTAGGTTTGCCAATACGCCGTCCTCGCCGTAGTCGAAGGCGTGGTTATTGGCGCAAGACACCATGTTAATGCCGAGCCATTTTAAGTCTTCGAGCAGCTTGGGGTCGGTGGTCATGAAGGTGCCCTGGGTGATGCCCGGCGTGCCTTCGTCCCAGGTGTGAACGGTTCCCTCGAGGTTGGCGAAGGCGGCGTCGGCGCCGCGGAGAATATCCCTGAGCCGCAGGAACTTTTCTTCCTTGAAAGGAATCAGTTTGCGGGTGAGCATGGTGTCGCCCACTAATGCGAGCGTGAAATTCCCTTTTTCAGCTTCGTATGGCACGCTGCGCTCCTTCTGTTATTCGCGCTTCAGGCTTTGGTGTGAGCAACCTGGCATTATTACCTTGATCTTGTTCACCACGAAGGCACGAAGGACACGAAGTTAAGAAGTTTCGAAATATCATTCTCCGAAACCTTCGTGATCTTCGTGTCCTTCGTGGTGAATGCTCTTTCACACTAAACCCGAAACCCCCTATTATTTAATCCTCATTAGCTTGCGGTAGGTTTGGAAATGCTCGTTGTAACGGGCCGCGAGAGACATCGGCAGGGGTATGACCTTCATTTTTGCCGGCACCTGTTTCACCACCGGCGAGGCAACATCTCGGCGCGCGGAATAATACATGGCGTCGGCGATGGTCTCTTGTCCTTCTTTGGAGAGAATGAAGTCGATGAAAAGCTTCGCGGCGTTGGGATGGGGCGCATCTTTGACCAGAGCGAGGCCGAAGGTAAGCGCAATGATCGGCTCTACGGCGATCCAGTCGATGGGCGCGCCGTCTTTCTTCAGCCGCTCAACGCCGTTGGCGAAGGCCACCGCGGCGATGGGCCGCTCGCCAGCCGCAATGAGAGTCTGAATCAAAGTGTGACCGGTACGAAATTGAATGTCCTGCGCCGCCAGCTTGCGCAACAGGTCGATGACCCTGGCTTCGCCGTAATAGGTCATCATGCCGGCCATCCATTTGCTTTCGTTTTCGTCCATCAGCATCTGCCCCTTCCACTTGGGATCGGTGAGATCCCAGAAGCTCTTGGGCAGATTGGCGGCGGCGACCTGGCGGGTGTTGTAGCCGATCACATTGAGCGTCGATGAGTCGATGGCCCATAATCCCTTGTCGTCCTTATATTCGGCCGGCAGGCCGGCTCGCTGCGGTGAGTTGTAGATTTCGAAAATGCCTTTCTGGAGCACGCCGTAAAAGTCGAAGCCGGATTGGTGCACGACATCGGCGCGCACGTTGCGGGCTTGCGCTTCGGCGACGAGCCGGGTGGCCATGCGCTCGGAGCCGATGCGCGTGGCATCCACTTTAAGGAACGGATACTTTTTCTCGAATTGAACCGTCAAACGCTGCGTGGCTTGCACCTCCATGGAGGCATAGAACACCACCTGTCTTTCTCTTTTGGCGCCCTCAACCCATGGGTCGGTCTGTGCGCTGGCCGTGGCCGACGGTTCAGATAGCAGGCAAAGAAAGGAGAGAAGGCAAACCCATTCGCGCTTCATTGCTAAAGTCCTTTTGAAAAAGAGACTGCGTATCCGCTGGCCAGAGAATTAACACCGAAGGGGGCGCTTCGTCAACGCATCTCTCGCGATTGCGCAATCGCGGCGCTTAACATTGGGTTCAACGGGCTACCTTTTCTTGACAACCAGGCTTGTTTCCCATAGAAAATATCCATCTCATGACGATCTTTTTGAACCTTAAACCATACCTTCCGAGGTATGGTTTTTTTTAACTGACCCGCGCGTTAAATGAACCATCCTTATTTTCCCTTGCTGGTCCTGTTCGCGATCGCCGGGATCGTGGTGGTGGCGTTGTTGACGCTGGCACAAAGCATCGGACCGAAGAGCACCACTCCGGTCAAGGCCGAGCCGTTCGAGTCCGGTAATCCGCCCAGAGGCGACGCGCGTATCCGCTTCTCCGTGCGTTTCTATTTAATCGCGATGCTGTTTCTGATCTTCGATCTGGAAGTGGTGTTTCTCTATCCCTGGGCGATCCTGTTCCGGCGGCTCGGTTGGTTTGGCGTGGTCGAAATGGGCATTTTTCTCGCCCTTCTTCTGATCGGTTTTATTTACGTTTGGAAAAAGGGCGCGCTGGAGTGGGATTGATCATCCATGCCTGATACGGGTCCCAACCTCCAGTTTATCCAACAGCAGCTTGGCGCGAAAGTGTTACAGACGGTCCAGGCCGAGGGCGACGACATCCTGATCCTCGAGCGGGCCGGACTGTGCGAGAGCTTTCGTTTCCTGAAAGAAAGTTCCCAGTCGTCTTTTGATTTTCTTTCGGACATCACGGCGGTCGATTATTGGCAAAAAAAAGAGCCGCGCTTTGAAGTCGTCTATCAGATCACTTCGCTCAAGAACCGCCGCCGGCTGCGCGTGCGCGTCCCGGTGCCCGAAAGCGACCCCACTGTGGAATCGCTGACGCCGCTTTGGCGCGGCGCTAATTTTCTTGAGCGCGAGGTCTGGGATCTTTTCGGCATTCGGTTTACCGGCCATCCGGATTTGCGGCGCATTTTGCTTTACGACGAATTCCAGGGCCATCCGCTGCGCAAGGATTATCCGGTCAATCTTTGCCAGCCGCGGGTGCCCGAGCGCAAGGTGGAGGGAACGTTCGTCGACGAGCGCTCGCACAACAAGCTGGCGCAACTCAAGCATACGCTGGGGACCAAGAGTTAACCGGAACCTAATAGTGAGAGCGACGAATGTGTTGACGTAGTTCACCCTCCCCTTAATCCCTTCCCGTCAAGGGAGGGGAGACTTCTTAGGTTCCCTCTCCCCTTGCGGGAGAGGGCTAGGGTGAGGGGTATGTAACGCTATTTATAACAATCACTATAAACGATCAGACCATGAAAGCCGACGCCAAAGATTTGCCGTTTGAGGTCATGGAACTCCAGATGGGGCCGTCACATCCGGCGACCCATGGCACGATCAAGTTCAATCTCAAGCTCGATGGCGAGCGGGTGCTCGACTGCGACGTGGAGGTCGGCTTTTTGCACCGAGGTTTCGACAAGAGCTGCGAGCAGGCGACCTGGACCCAGGTGATTCCTTACACTGATCGATTGAACTACGCCTCCTCACTGATCAACAACGTCGGCTACGCGCTGGCGGTGGAAAAGTTGATCGGCGCCGAGACGCCGCCACGCTGCCAATATATTCGCGTGATCGTCAGCGAGCTGGCGCGCATCTACGACCATTTGACGTGCTGCGGCATGGCGGCGTCGGAAATGGGCGCCATCACCGCCGGCTTCTACATGATCGAGGCGCGCGAGATGATCACGCGCATGGTCGAGAATCTGACCGGCGCGCGGCTGACGGTCACCTACGTGCGCATCGGCGGGGTGAAGCATGATCTGCCACAGGATTTTGCCGAGCGGGTGAAACAGATGTTCAAAACCATCCGCAAGCTGCTCGACGACTGTGACCGGCTGCTGTCGCGCAATCGGATCTTCATCGACCGCATGTCCAACATCGGCACGATCTCCCAAGAGTCCGCGTTGAATTATAGCCTCACGGGTCCGATGCTGCGCGCCACCGGCGTCAACTACGACGTGCGCAAGGTTTTCCCGTATCTCGTTTACGACCAGCTCGACTTCGAGGTGCCGCTCGGCAGCAAGGGGGACAACTACGACCGCTTCGTCTGCCGCATCCAGGAAATCGCGCAGAGCATGCGCATCGTCGAGCAAGCCCTGGAGAGGCTGCCCGTGGGACCGGTGTGGATCGACGATCCACGCTTCGTCCTGCCGGAGAAGGAAAAGGTTTATAACAGCATCGAAGGCTTGATGCACCATTTCAAGATCATCATGGAAGGCATCCATGTGCCGGCCGGCGAGACCTACTTCGCCGTGGAGGGCGGCAATGGCGAACTGGGCTTTTACATCGTCAGCGACGGCGGCGGCCGGCCTTATCGCGTGCGCGTGCGCCCGCCTTGCTTTATTGCGATGGGCGCGTTTCACGAGTTGGTGAAAGGCCACATGATCGCCGACATCATTCCGACCTTCGGGATGGTCAATATGATCGGCGGGGAATGCGATCGGTAAAGAAGTAACGAGTAATGAGTGCTGAGTCCTGAGTAACGAGTTCTGAGTCTTGGGGCGGGGGCTCAGCACTCAGGACTCATTACTCAGCACTTAAAGATATGGCGCTGGAATTTTCACCCGAGACGTATAAGCAATTCGAAGCGACGGTGGCGCGCTATCCCAAAAAGGAAGCGGCGATGCTGCCGGTGCTTTATCTCGCCCAGCGAGAATTCGGCCATCTCGGCCCGGAGGCGATCGAATACGTCGCCAGGCTGATGGAGCAATCGCCGGCGCGGGTGCACGGCGTGGTGAGCTTCTACACGATGTACAATATGAAGCCCATCGGCCGGCACCATATACAGGTCTGCCGCACTCTGTCCTGCGCGCTGGGCGGCGCGGAGAGGATTACCGGGTTGATCAAAAAAAAGCTTGGCATCGAGTCCGGCCAAACGACGGCGGACGGCCGGTTTACGCTTTCGGAAGTTGAGTGTCTCGCCTCCTGCGGCACGGCGCCGATGATGCAAATCAATGACGGCTATTACGAAAATCTGACGGAAGAGAAGGTCGGCGAAATTCTTGACGGGTTGAAATGACCAGTTTCCGATTCGGAAAATGCAAATTGAAGAATGCAAAGTGCAAAAGTTAAAATGAAGGAATCCGAATCAATTTTCATTCTGCATTCTGCATTTTGCACTTTGCATTAAAGTTTCATGGAAAAACTTCTGCTGCGCAATATCGGCGTCACCGACTCCCACACGCTGGCCGTGTACCAGTCACGCGGCGGCTATCAGTCCTGGGAAAAGGTTGTGCGCAACCTGAAGCCGGCGGAGCTGATCGAAGAGGTGAAATCGTCGGGGCTGCGCGGGCGGGGCGGCGCCGGGTTCCCCACCGGCATGAAGTGGAGCTTCGTGCCCAAGGACAGCCCCAAGCCGAAGTATTTGGTGTGCAATGCGGATGAGAGCGAGCCGGGCACGTTCAAGGACCGATTGCTGATCGAACAAGATCCTCACGCCATCATCGAAGGAGCGTTGATCGCGGCCTATGGGATTCAGTCCCACACTGCGTTTATCTACATTCGCGGCGAGCTCGCCTTCGGCGCCAACGTCTTGGAGCGCGCCGTGGAGGAAGCTTGCCGGGCGGGCACCATCGGTAAAAACATTTTCGGCTCGAGCTACGATCTGGACGTGATCGTTCACCGCGGTGCGGGCGCGTATATCTGCGGCGAAGAGACCGCGCTGCTGTCGTCGCTGGAAGGCGGGCGCGGCTGGCCCAAGGTCAAACCACCCTTTCCGGCGACCCACGGGCTGTTCGGCTGTCCGACCGTGGTCAACAACGTCGAGACGCTGGCGGCGCTGCCGTGGATCATCGAGCGCGGCGCGGCCGCCTACGCCGCCATGGGCACGGAAAAGAGCAAGGGCACGAAGCTTTTCAGCGTCAGCGGCCATATTTCCCGGCCCGGCGTCTACGAGTTGGAGATGGGCTACCCGTTCAAAAAGTTTCTCGAAGAGGATTGCGGCGGCGTGCCCAATGGCAAAAAACTGAAAGGCGTCATTCCCGGTGGCGGCTCGATGCCGGTATTGCGACCGGAAGAGATAGAGAAGGTCAATCTCGATTACGAATCGGTGCAAGCGGCGGGCAGCATGCTCGGCTCCGGCGGCGTCATCGTTATGGATGAGACGACATGCATGGTGCGTGCGGCGTCGAACATCGCGCGCTTCTACGCTCATGAGTCCTGCGGCCAGTGCAGCCCCTGCCGCGAGGGTTGCCACTGGATGGAGAAGATTTTTCATCGCATCGAGAATGGCGAAGGGCAAACCGGCGATCTCGATTTGATTCTCAACATCAGCGGCAACATCATGGGCAACACGATCTGTCCTTTCGGCGACGCGGCGGCGATGCCGGCGGGGGCGTTCATTAGAAAATTTCGCCCCGAGTTCGAGGCGCATATCGCGGAGAAGAGATGCACAGTGAGCACGCAATGAAGATCGCAGATCGAGGATGGAGGATCGAGGATCGCCATCTTCTATCGTCCGTCTTCAATCCTCGACCCACTTAATGATGGACCCGGTAAAGATCACCATCGACGGGAAAGAGGTTGTCACTGCCAAGGGCAAGACCGTTATCCAGGCGGCGGCCGAGGCGGGGGTGATGATTCCACACTACTGTTATCACCCGAAGCTTTCCATCGCCGGCAATTGCCGGATGTGTCTCGTCGAGATCGAAAAGATGCCCAAGCTGCAAATCGCCTGCAACACGCAAGTCGCCGAGGGCATGGGCGTGTTGACGCAAAGTCCCAAGGTGCTGGCGGTGCGCAAGGCGGTGCTGGAATTCCTGTTGATCAATCATCCCGTCGACTGTCCGATCTGCGACCAGGCCGGCGAGTGCCAACTCCAGGACTATTATATGGAGCATAATCGCGAGGCGAGCCGTTTCGAAGTCGGTAAGCAGCATGACCGCAAGAAAACTATTTTCGGCCCCAACGTCATCTTCGACGGCGAGCGCTGCATTAAATGCACGCGCTGCGTGCGCTTCTGTCAGGAGATCACCAAGACCGACGAGCTCGCCGTGATCAACCGCGGCGACCATTCGACCATCGCGCTGTTCGACGACAGCGTGCTCGACAATCCCCTGTCGGCCAACGTGGTCGATATCTGCCCGGTGGGCGCGCTCACCGACCGCGATTTTCGCTTCAAGGTGCGCGTCTGGTATCTGCAAAAGACGCCGTCGGTCTGCCCCGGCTGCAGCACCGGCTGCAACATTAGTGTCGAGATCTATCAAAATCGGATCGCGCGCTTCAAACCGCGCATCAACGAGGCGGTCAATAGCCACTGGATCTGCGACGAAGGGCGCTACTGTTTTCATGAGTTGACCGGCGGCGAGCGATTGACGGCTCCGCTGATTCGCCAGGAAGGCGGCCTCGTGCCGACGACGTGGGGGAACGCGTTGCAGGCCGTGCTTGCCGGATTGCGCTCGGCCAAGGCGGCGGCCGGAATCTTTTCCGGCCGAAGCACCAACGAAGAAGCGTTTCTATTCGCCAAGTTGATAAAACAGCTTGCGCCCGGTTCGCCGCTCGAAGTCTGCTATAAGGAGCGCGAGCTTACCGAAACCCAAAAGATTCTCATGAGCCCGGATCGAGCGCCGAATTTCCAGGGCGCGCGCGACATGGGCGTGCGCGCCAACGGCGGTTATGAGTCTTTGCTGCAAAAACTGCTTGCTGGTGATTTCTCGGCCGCATATATCGTCGGCGAAGATCTGCTCGGAGCCAACGGCGCGGACGTAACGCCCCGCGCGGCGCTGCAAAAACTCGCCTTCCTCGTCGTGCAGGACATCCGGTTGAGCGAGACCGCAAAGCTTGCCCACGTCGTTCTCCCGGCTACGCACTTTGGCGAGAAGGAGGGGACTTACACCAACCGCAAAGGGCGGGTGCAGAAACTCAACGCCGCAGTGATTGCGCCGGAAGGCGCCCTGCAAGATTGGCAAATTTTCCTGCGCCTGCTCGATTTGGCGGGCGAGAAACTGTCCTTTTCGACCCCAACGCAAATTTTCCAGGCGTTGGCCGAGGAAGTTGCGCTCTATCAAGGAATCAGCTACGCAACGATCGGAGATCGGGGAATTCAACTCGGCGGCGGTGGCGTGGGACAAGCATGATCGTCGACATCGGGATTATCGCGCTCAAGGCCTTTCTCGTCCTTTTCATGGTTCTCAATCTCGCCGGCGTGCTCGGCTGGATCGAGCGCAAGGGAAGCGCGCTGATGCAAGACCGGATCGGCGCCAACCGCGCATCGATCCTCGGCTTCGCCGGCATGGGACTGATCAACACACTGGTCGCCGACCCGGTCAAGTTTCTCACCAAAGAAGATTTCATTCCGGCGCGGGGCGATAAATTTTTGCACACTCTGGCGCCTTGCATGGCGTTGTTCCCTGCTTTGGTGACGTTTGCGGTGATTCCATTCGGTGACGTGCTGCAAATCGGCGAACGGGTCATCAATCTCCAGGTCGCCAATTTGAACATCGGCATCCTTTACGTTTTCGCCATGGGTTCGCTCGGCGTCTACGGCATCGTCATCGGCGCCTGGGCGTCGAACAATAAGTTCTCGCTGCTCGGCGGCGTGCGCGGCTCGGCGCAGATGATCTCCTACGAAGTCGCGATGGGGCTGTCGGTCATCGGCATCCTGATGGTTTATGGGACGCTTGAATTGCAGGAGATCGCGCGCGGCCAGGGAACTCTCATTCGCGAATTTCTGCCGGAATCCTGGCGCTTCTTGAAGGCCGCCATCGGCTGGCTGCCGGCCTGGGGGATTTTTCTTCAGCCGCTGGCTTTTCTGCTGTTCTTCACCGCGGCGGTTGCCGAGACCAAACGGATTCCCTTCGACCTGCCGGAAGGAGAGTCGGAGATCGTCGCGGGTTACCATGTCGAATACTCCGGCGGCAAGTTTCTCATGTTCTTTGCCAGCGAGTTCGCCGAAATCGTCACGGCCGCGGCTTTGATGACGACGTTGTTCTTCGGCGGCTGGCAGGTTCCCTATTTGCTGCGCGACGGTTTTCATTTTCCCTGGGGGGCCACTTGGCTCCTGCCCCACCTCGCGGTCACGCTGCTGCAAGTGGCAGCGTTCGCGGTGAAGGTGGTCTTTTTCTGTTGGCTGCAAATCCTCCTGCGCTGGAGCGTACCGCGATTCCGCTACGACCAGGTGATGCGGCTCGGTTGGAAGATGCTTTTACCGCTGGCGTTGTTAAACATTATCGTTACGGCGCTGGTGATCGTCGCCGTCCAGTAGCCATGAGAAGATCATGAACTCGTCCATGATAATCTTTTACATTTTGGCCGCCCTGCTCATCCTGTCCTCGCTCCTGGTCGTATTCCAGCGCAACGTGGTCCACTGCGCCATGTCCCTGGTGGCGGCGCTCTTTCTTATCGCGATTCTCTTTGTGACGCTCCAGGCGCCGATGGTGGGCGTGCTGCAGATACTCGTTTACGCGGGCGCCATCATGGTGCTCTTTCTCTTCGTCATCATGTTGCTGAATCCCACTTCGCTGGAACCACGCCGCGGCCTGTCGTGGGGTGTCGGCACGCTGGTCGCGCTTTTGCTCGCCGGCGCGTTGGCCGCATTGGTGAGCCATGACGAAGCGCCCGCCGATCCGTTCGCCGCCACTGAGCTGTTCGGCGCTCCGGAATCGCTGGCAAAGAGTCTTTTCACCGACTTCGTGCTGCCCTTCGAGATCGCTTCGGTGCTGCTCTTGATCGCCATCGTCGGCGCGGTGGTGCTGGCGAAGAGGGAACGATAACAGGCGCAATGCAAAGGTCAAAGTGCAGAATGGAAATTGCAAAATTTAAGATGGCAAAGGATCCGGACATTTTGACTTTTGCAGTATGAATTAAGATTAGACATATGGTCCCCCTCAATCACTACTTGATTTTGAGCGCGGCGATCTTCGCCATCGGCGTCGTCGGCGTCGTGATCCGGCGCAATCTGATCGTCGTTTTGATGGCCATCGAGCTGATGCTCAACGCGGTGAACCTGACGTTCATCGCCTTCTCGCGTTTCCTCGGCTCGATGGAAGGGCAAGTCATCGTTTTCTTCGTCATGGCGGTGGCAGCGGCGGAAGCCGTCGTCGGCCTGGCCATTATCATATCCGTCTTCCGCCACCGCCAATCCCTCGACCCCCAGGAGATGCAGTTGCTCAAATGGTAGCGCCGCCTCCCAACTCGACGGCGCTGGATCTGTTGCGCTGGATTCCGCTGCTGCCGCTCGCGGCGTGCGCGATCAATATGTTCTTCGGCGCGCGCCTGGGCAAAAAAACCGCCGGGCTCCTGGCCTGCGCGGCGGTGGGCGCATCGTTTGTCATTGCCCTTTATGTCTTTACTTGGCTGCCCGCCACGGGCGTCTTCCGCGATACCCTTTATACATGGATAGAGTCGGGCGCGTTCCGCGTCAATATTTCTTTTCAAGTCGACGCGCTGACGGCGGTGATGTTGCTGGTCGTCACCGGCATCGGCTTTTTGATCCATATTTATTCCCTCGGCTACATGGACCACGACGAGGGAATGGTGCGCTTTTTCGTCTACTTGAACCTTTTTATCTTCTTTATGCTGCTGCTCGTCATGGGCGACAGCCTGCTGCTCCTGTTCGTCGGCTGGGAAGGTGTCGGCCTTTGTTCCTACCTGCTGATCGGCTTCTGGTATCAAGATCACAATAACGCCATCGCCGGCAACAAGGCTTTCATCGTCAACCGCATCGGTGATTTCGGTTTTGTCCTGGGCCTGTTGTTACTTGTTACCGAGCTGGGACGCCAGGGAATCTGGACGCTGGATTTCGGCGAGTTGCAAAAACATGTCGGCATGCTCAGTCCGGCGACGGTCACGGCGATTACCTTGCTGCTTTTCGTCGGCGCCACCGGTAAATCGGCGCAGATTCCACTGTTCGTCTGGTTGCCCGACGCCATGGCCGGTCCGACGCCGGTGAGCGCGCTGATCCACGCGGCCACCATGGTGACCGCCGGCGTGTATATGACCGCGCGGCTCCATTTTCTCTTCGCTCTGGCGCCGCAGACTCTGTCGCTCATCGCCGTGATCGGCGTGGCCACGGCCTTTTTCGCGGCGACGGTGGCTTTGACGCAGACCGATATCAAGCGCGTGCTCGCCTATTCCACGGTGAGCCAGTTGGGCTACATGTTTCTCGCCGTCGGCGTCGGCGCTTTCGGTGCGGCGATTTTTCATCTGTTCACCCATGCGTTCTTCAAAGCCTGTCTGTTCCTAGGCTCCGGCAGCGTGATCCACGCCATGGGTGGCGAGCAGGACATGCGCAAGATGGGAGGCCTCAAATCTCACATGCCGGCGACCTACTGGACTTACGTGATCGCCACGCTGGCGATCGCCGGCGCGCCTTTCACCGCGGGGTTTTTTTCCAAAGATCTGATTCTCTGGCAGGCGTACAGCAGCGCCCATGGCTCTCAGGGCCTCTGGCTGATTGCCTGGCTCAGCGCGGGAATGACCGCCTTCTACATGTTTCGCCAGCTCTTCATGGTGTTTCATGGCGGCTCCCGCGCCGGCCCTCACGCGCAGGCCCATCTGCGCGAGTCGCCGGCGGTGATGACCGTGCCGCTGATGATTCTCGCCGTCGGCTCGATCTTCAGCGGCTGGTTAGGCGCGCCGGAATACCTATGGGGCAGCCGCTGGGATCATTGGCTTGACCCGGTTTTCGGCGGCGCTCACGAGGTCCATCACGGCGCGGTCGAAACGGAGATCACTTTGATGGCGTTAACGCTCGTCATCGTCGTCGCCGGCATTGCTCTCGCGTACGTAAAGTACGGCAGGCCGCGAGCCGCGGTCGATCGGGGCGCTGGAACCGCGGGAATTTTGTATCGCATTTCACTCAATAAATATTACGTCGACGAGATTTATGATTGGCTGCTGGTCCGTCCGTTTACTTTGATTTCCGACTGGCTGGCGCGAGTCTTCGACCCAGGCGTGATCGACGGTATCGTCAACGGCGTGGGCTCCGGCGCGCGCGGCGCGAGCGCGGTGTGGCGCGCTCTGCAAACGGGCAACGTACAGCACTATGTCATTGGCTTTCTCGCCGGAACGCTGGCGCTGTTGGCCTACTATCTCAGGCAGCCGTAAACATGTCATCCTTCGCCCCTGGAGACTTGACCCTGCTCCTCGCCATCCCGGTGATCGGCGCCGCATTCCTGTTGGCCGTGCCGCGCCGGCAAACCCAGGGGCTCTTTTCCCTGGCGCTGCTCGCCAGCGCGCTCACCTTTCTCTGGTCGCTCAAGGTCTTCAATCTTTTCGACGGCGCCACCGGCGAGATGCAACTGGTCGAACGGATACCCTGGATGCCCGCCTTCGGCATCGAGTATCTTATTGGCATCGACGGCATCAGCCTCTTTTTGGTTCTGCTCACGACGCTACTCATGCCGCTGGCGATTCTCGCTTCCTGGTCGGTAAAGGAACGGGTCAAAGAATATCTTATTTTCATGCTGCTCTTGGAGACCGGCATGCTCGGCGCCTTCGTGGCGCTGGATCTTTTTCTATTCTACGTTTTTTGGGAAGTCATGTTGGTACCGATGTATTTTCTCATCGGCGTGTGGGGAGGCGCGCGGCGCATCTACGCCGCGCTCAAGTTCGTCATCTACACGATGGCGGGAAGCCTCCTGATGCTCGTCGCAATTATTTATCTGGCCACGCGCTACGCGCAGGAAACTCAAGTGCTGACCTTCGACCTGTTGCGGATCTACGCGTTGCAACTTCCCTTCGAGCAACAGAGCTGGCTTTTTTTCGCCTTCGCGCTTTCCTTTGCGATCAAGGTGCCGCTCTTCCCTTTTCATACCTGGCTGCCGGACGCCCATGTGGAAGCGCCCACCGCCGGCTCGGTGATCCTCGCAGGCGTATTGCTCAAGCTCGGCACCTACGGCTTTCTGCGCTTCGCCATCCCGCTGTTTCCCGAGGCGGCGCTGGCGGCGGCGCCGCTGTTCATCGCGCTCGCGGTCGTCGGCATCATCTACGGCGCCGTGGTGGCGATGATGCAAACCGACATCAAGAAACTGGTCGCCTATTCTTCGGTGAGCCACCTCGGCTTCGTCATGCTCGGGCTCTTCGCGCTTAACGTGCAGGGCATCCAGGGGGCGATCTTTCAAATGCTCAATCACGGTCTGTCCACCGGCGCGCTGTTTCTCCTGGTCGGGATGATCTACGAGCGGCGCCACACGCGGCTGATCGCGGATTACGGCGGGCTGTGGAAACAAGTGCCGATTTTCTCGGCTTTGCTGCTGGCGGTGACTTTCTCATCCATCGGGCTGCCGGGCCTGAACGGCTTTGTCGGCGAGTTTCTGATCTTGCTCGGCGCCTTCAGCGTGACGCCGGGCTGGACCGCGGCGGCGGCCACCGGCGTAATCCTGGGCGCGATCTATATGCTCTGGATGGTTCGCCGGGTCATTTTCGGCCCGCTGGCCCATCCGGAAAACCAGAAGCTAACAGATTTAAACGGCCGGGAGATCTTTATTCTGGTCCCGATTCTGGCGCTGATCGTTCTCATGGGAGTCTATCCACGGCCGTTCCTGGATCGAATGAAGCCTTCGGTGGATCTGACGCTCAAGAAAGTTTTCGCCGCGCAAGCGACGGCGGTGGCTGTGCACCGACCCGCGCCGGGAGCGAATAAGTGATCGACGTCAATCTCGTGCCGCTGCTTCCCGCCACTCAAGTGCTGCTCACGGCACTGGTGGTCTTGCTCCTCGATCTTTTTTACCAAGAGGGGGAAAAAGGGCTGCTGGCGTGGGTCAGCCTGCTCGGGCTGGCGCTGTGCGCCGGCGAGACGCTGTTTCTCTGGGGCAGCCAGGAAAGCGCATTCGGCGACACCGTCATGCTCGACAACTTCGCGCTTTTTTTTACGCAGATTTTTCTCGGCGCTGCGGCGCTAGCGATTCTTTCCTCGATTCATTACATCCGCCAAGCGGAGATTCACGAAGGCGAATTTTACGCCCTGGTGCTTTTCGCCACCACTGGAATGATTCTGATGGCGGCGGCCAACGACCTGATCGTCTTTTTCTTGGCGCTCGAAACCATGTCCATCGCGGTTTACATTCTGACCGGCATCTGGCGCGCCAGCGGCCGCTCCAGCGAAGCCGCCATGAAATATTTTCTCATGGGCGCTTTCGCCACCGGCTTTCTGCTCTATGGCATCGCCTTGATCTACGGCGCCACCGGCTCGACCAATCTCAACGAGATTTCCACCTTCTTGATCGACTCGGCGGAGGATTGGCCGCCCTATCTCATCGGTGGCGGGCTGCTCCTGCTCGTCGGCTTCGCCTTCAAGGTCGGCGCGGTGCCGTTTCATTTCTGGGTGCCCGATGTCTATGAGGGCGCGCCGACTCCCGTGACCGGCTTCATGTCGGTGGCCGTAAAGGCGGCCGCTTTTGCCGCCTGGGCGCGCATCCTAATGCACCAACTGGCGCCGCTGGACAGCGACTGGGCGTTTCCGCTCTGGGTATTCGCTATCATTACGATGACGCTGGGCAATCTCCTCGCCATCTCTCAGTCGAGCGTCAAACGGATGCTCGCCTACTCGAGCATCGCTCACGCCGGCTATCTGCTGGTGGCGCTTGTGGTGGGCGAAGAGTGGGGCGGGCTGCCGCTGCTCTTTTATCTGCTGACCTACGCGTTCATGGCGTTCGGGGCTTTTGCGGTCATCACCGCACTTGCGGAGACCGAACGATCCCCTGAGGAGTATCGCGATTTTTCCGGCCTGGGTTTTAGACACCCGTTCCTCGGCATGGCCATGACCCTATTCATGCTGTCGCTGGCCGGCTTCCCGCCGCTAGCCGGCTTCGCGGGAAAATTCTATGTATTCCGCTCGGCGGTGCTTTCCGGTCACTTGGCATTGGCGATCATCGGCGTGTTAAACAGTCTTTTGTCGGTGATTTATTACTTACGGGTGATCGCGGCAATGTACATGGAAGAAGGCGGCGCGGAAGGGAAAAGTTTTCGCCAGGCGCCGTATTTATACATCGCTATCGGTCTCGCTGTCCTAGGCACGCTCTATCTCGGAATACTCCCCGCGCGCGCCCTGGAGTGGAGCCGGGTCGCGTTCATCTCGCTGGATTAAGAACCAAAGTTCCAACCGTTCCAGTAGTTCCAATCGTTTTCTGACCAAGAGAGGTTGTGACGTCGGAGCGGATCAACCGCTCTATACGGGGTTAACATTTGGAACCAATGGAACGACTGGAACTATTGGAACCGTTATTTTTACCTGGCGAAGAATCCGATCGCCACCGGCACTTCGACGGTGCCGGCAACGAATTCCTCGAACTTGCCGGCCTTGACATAGAGCTGCGCCGAGCCACCGCCGTCGAGGTTGAGCAGATCCTGCGCTTGCACCTGCCACGAGGCCGCGGAGAAAATTTCTTGCAGCTCCGCCCAAAAGAGGCCGCCGATGAGATTATCGGTGACGGCGATCATCAGTCGTTGTTCCTTGTCGATGCCGATGAGCGCGCGGCGGTTGGCGCGCAGCGGCACGCCGGTAACGGTCTGAGGAGCGCCGCGCAGCAAGAGCAGCGGCCCCGACTGCATCGCCTCGTCCGCTTGCCCGGACAGAAAATCGTCGCGGTGCGAAATGAATGGTCGTTGGTCCTTGACGCCGAAGACGCCGGTGTAGAGCGAACTTCTGGATAGCCGCGGATTAATCGCCTGCGCGCCCGCCTTAAGAAAAGCCAGGGGCTTGCCGTCGGTGTCAAAGTAATTGGCGTTGATGGCCGCGACGGCGCCGCTATGCTCCACGAACGTCATCGCGCTCGCCGCCTTGAGCTGATATTGCGCGGCACGCAGAAGGCGTGCCGTGATCCATTGGGTATCGAAGCGCAGGAGTTTGAGGTCGAGTGTATAACCGGGCTCGGTTCGTTCGAACGTGATTTTTCGCGACTCGATGCCTTTTTGCACGGACTTCCACGCGCCCGCATCGATCACCGAAAGCGTCGGGCTGATCTTCTGTTTTGCGGCGGATTGGGGCGTCGCCGAGCCAACCGAGATGGGGATCAAGAGGAAAGGCAAGCAAATGAGCGTTCGGGAACTCATTGGAGTCTCTGCCGAAAGAATAACAGACCCATGCGCAAAGAAAAATACCCGCCGGAGCCCCACTTCGTCTATGATGGACGCATTGAGGTTGCCTGCCCGCGTGTTTTCCTGCTAACTACTACAAACGTATTGAGTAACGTTACCTGCTCGGGGAAGAAAGCCTTCGGAGCGGGAGCGCTGGGCCTCTACCTCGAAGGAGATACGAGATGATTAGGGTCAATGGAACGATAGTGATGCTGGCATGCGCGCTTGCTTTTTCCGCCTGCGGCGGCGACAAGAAGGATTCCGCCGAGCGGGACAAGGAAGTCCAGAAGGCGATCCAGGAGGGCATGCAAAAAGAAAAGTCCCTCTACGAGGGTATGCAGAAGAACGTCGAGACCCTGGAGAAAAAAGTCGAAGAGCAGACGAAGGAAAAGTAGATCGCCCGTTTGCTTTCCTAGCTCTGTCCTCAGAGACTGTGTTGCAACGTCGGAATTGCCGTATGTTTTGACCTCTCGTGTCATTTCGAGCGGAGCGAGAAATCCTAGATCCCTCGCGTTGCTCGGGATGACAACCGGGAGGTCCACGATATTGCGATACAGTCCATCATGGGAAAATAGATCTGATCCGAAATGCGCAATCGGAACGGACAAAACAGTGCTGCCGGCGAAGTTCAATTGCGACGCCTGATCTCGAACACCACACGATCCATTTGCGGCGGCGAGTCACGCAGCGTCAGGATTTGGCGGCGCAGGGAGTTGTCGGTGACCTGCTTGGCCGTACAGGAAAACTTCTCTCCCTTCACGGTTATCTCGACCGCGGGATGACGAATCATGTTCAGGCACCAGTGCTTGCCTTTCACCTTGCTCGATGAAGCATAGAAGTTTCCGTGGAAATAGGCGAAGCGCAGCTCGACTGTTCGCGGCAGTCCGGTCTTGCGTCCGGTGGTGGTTAAATTCGCTACGACCGTCGAGCCCTCTTTGAGATTCATGTCTCGAATATACGGTTGCGCCGGCCGCGACACAAACGCGCCTTGACTCCCTTGTTCATCGGGAGATAAGCTTAGCGCATTTTAACGCGCCGCAAGTAACGGAGGTATCCATGGCAAGCAAAAAATCAACGGGACTAAAACCGACGACGGTCAACCTCGGCGGCGGCATCAGCGCCAGGCGCGCTCTGCCCAAGGCCAAAGGGAAACGGCCCGCGGTGATCATCCTGCACGAGCGCTACGGCATCGATCAGCATACGAAAGATTTGACGGTCAAGCTGGCGCAGGCTGGTTTTGTCGGCTTGGCGCCTGACCTCTTCCACCGTTTCACCGGCGATCGAAACGCGGTGCTGCGCGGGGAACAACGAGTCGATCTTACCGATGACGGCGCGCTGGCGGACCTGAACGCGGCGGTGGAGTACTTGAAAAAGCTGCCCAACGTCGATCCCTCGCGTGTCGGCATTATCGGAGTCTGCCAATCCGGGCGCCAAGCGCTGCTGTTGCCGGCGAATCGAAATGACATCGCCGGCGCGGTGGTGCTCTACGGCGCCATCGGCGGCAGGGAGTGGCAGGGCAACGAGCTTCGTCCAACACCGGTAGAGGAATTGGTCGCAAAAGTAAGCTGCCCCGTGCTCGGCGCCTTCGGCGAGGCGGATCACATCATTTCCATCGACGATGTCGTGCGTTTCCGCAACTGCTTTGAGAAAGCCAAGAAGAGCTACCACATCCGCCTCTACCGCGACGCGCCGCACGGCTGGCTCAACGACACCATGCCGGGACGCTACCGCAAGGAGGCCGCGAACGATGCCGGGAAGCTGATGATGGCATTCTTGAAGAAATGCTTTGCCGGCGGCTGGGACCGGGAGCGGATCGCCTGCACCTTCGAAAGCGATTATTCGACCACGTATGATTTCAGCAAAAATGTCCGGATGGAATAGAGGGACCCCAAACATGCGCGGAAACATGCTGCGCGTTAGTTTGGCCATCGTGATTTTCCTTGCGCCGACGCAAATAATGTTCGCAGTTCCTACTGCGGCCGGCGCGGAGCGCGTGGCGATTGCGACGCCGAGTAGAGGCCTATTTGAGTTTCCGGTCGTCGTCGCCATGCGCAAAGGGTTTTTCAAAGACGAAGGGATCGACGTCGATAAGATTCAAATGCAGCCGGCGATCGCGGTCAAGGCGCTGGTTTCCGGCGACGTCGATTATCTGCTCGCCTGGGGGTCGGCGCTGCGCGCTGCGGTCACCGGCGTGCCGATCAAGGCGGTGCTCGGCATGGTGTCGCGGCCGCTCCATGTATTGGTTGCCCGGCCGGAGATCAAAACGCCCAAGGATCTCAAGGGCAAGATCATCGGCGTCGATTCGGTCGCCGGCACGGTGGATTATCTGTCTCGCGTAGCGGTGCGCCATTTCGGCTTTGAACCTGAGAGGGACGTGAAAATCATCGTCACCGGCGAAAGTCCGACGCGGCTCGCGGCACTGCACGCGGGCTCCATCGACGCCACGCCCATCGACATTGCCTTCGCGGTCAAGGCGGAAGACGAAGGTTTCAAACGGCTCATTTATTTAGGAGACCTCATCGAGCTGCCGCTCTCCGGCATCGCGGTCACGGATCAAAAGCTCCGTGCGCAGCGGGAACAAGTGAAGAAGGTCGTCCGCGCCGCCCTGCGCGGTACGCGCTTCATGAAGCAGAACCGCGCCGAAACGGTGCAGATGCTCGCCGATTATCTTCGCATCACGCCGGCCCAGTCGGCCAAAGCCTACGACGCCTCGATCAACTCTTTCACCGACGACGGCATCATCTCCGACAAGGGAGTCAGCCTCGACGTGCAACTCACCAAAGAGCGATTGAAACTGACGAAGGATATTCCGTTGAGCCAGTTGGTGGACTGGAGTTTGGTGAAGGAGATCAAGACTGGCGGGCAGTAGATCGGCGGTTTTCGCTACGGCTCGTCAGCCGCAACGGTAAAACCTTCCTTACGTGCCGCCTCCCTGAGTCGGGCATCGAATGTAACGAAAAACTCATCCCGGGTCCGTCTGTGGCACCAATGCAATGCTGCGGCAAGTTGAAGAGCATCGGCGGCGGTAAGAGAGTGAGCAGACAATAGTCGCTGAGCCAGCTCGCGCACGGCTTCGTTCGGCTGGACCTCCGTCCATGCTCTGCAGAGCGCTTGTAAGACTTGCCGGGCCTGTCTTTCGCCGGCAACGCTCAAGCTCTTTTCACGAGTCTGGCGCCTGAAGGCCGAGATGCATTCGACGCGAGTCGCCCACCAGCCCACAATAGACAGATCCTCGATGAGCATGGCCTTTACGGTCGCGGAGCGCGGTTCATCGACGCATAAGGGTACGATGGCGGATGTGTCCCAGAACTTCACCAGCCCTTCTCTCTTTCCTCCAACACCGCCTTAACAGTTAACCCCTTTGGGTCCTTAGGTCTGGGTAATTTCCAGAAGTGTTTAGGCAGAGCGCCCGAACCGAGCTTGAGGAAACCATTTGTCCGCATTTTGGCCGGGTGCTCGGCCAGTTTCCGTGAGCTTGGAACACGGGACAGCCTCGCAACGGGCCGCCCACGTTCGGTCACCAGAACTTCTTCACCCGCTTTGACTCGCTTCAAGTACGCGTTGAGCGAGGCCTTGAGTTTTGAAACTGATGCGGTCTTCACACGATTATCCTCCTGGTAACTATTCTCCAGCCAGTATCGGCAATTGACGATAATCTGTCAATTATCCAAATTGCGTAGTATGATTTGTACGCGCATGCTCAAAGTCAGAAACAAGCGACTCAAGATCACGAAAGATATGCCGCTCAGCCAACTGGTGGATTGGAGTGTGGTGAAAGAGATCAAGTGAGATTGGCTTGGGACTTGGCTACTTTCAATTCGACGTAATACTGTTCAGGCGAGGAATTGTATGACTAAGTCATTTCGGATTTATTTACCGCTCGTCCTCACAGCCTTAATTGGAGCATGTACAAGCGGCAAGGACATTGCAACCGCCGAGTTTGAATTATCCTTTTGGCTTCGTGAAGGAGCTAAAATGGATCCTCGAATTATCGACACGCATGACCATTGCTGCTGCAGTGGCACGGTTGCTGTGGCGCGAGTGACAAGAATGCCCTCCGTTGATAGGTTTGAGGTGCTCGAGGTGGAACGCGTTCTTGAACTTTCCGATCGCGGAACAATTGTCAGACAATGGGGTATGCCGATTGACTCTATAGTTAACGCGATTTCTGGAAGTCAAATCATCGTTTTGCAACGCGAGGGCAGAGCGTTGTCTATATCCGAGAAGGACGATTTGGCGATGACGAGTCTGCCTAAACATATCGACCACGGAATACTGATCGAGTGCCCACCAATTAAGGAATTTGGCGAGTCTGCCTATTTGCGCTGTTTTGAGTTGCGTGACACGGAATCTGGCAAGGCTCGGCGGATCGCGTACCAAGGTCCATGCACGTAATCAGGTCGCCTAATCCGCCGCTTAGCAGGGACGCGGCATGCGCGCTCACCGCGCGCCGGTTAGCGGCATCGCGTTAACCATGTCGGTGTTTTTCCGAGAGGAGGCTCTATGCTTAAAGGCTCATGTCTCTGCGGCGGTATTCGGTACGAAATCGACGCAGAGCTCAAAGCGGTAAGCAACTGCCATTGTGGCCAGTGTCGAAAGGCGTCGGGCGCCGCGTTCGGCACCGGAGCGACGATTCCGACGGCTTCGTTTAGATTCCTCGTGGGGGAAGAATTATTGAAGGAATGGGAATCTTCTCCGGGCAAACGGCGGTGTTTTTGCGGGCGATGCGGCTCACCGATTTTGAAGCGCAATGACGCGCGTCCGGAAACTCTCCGTCTCCGTCTGGGGACTCTGGATACCGATCCCGGCGTTAGGCCCTCTAAACACATCTACGTCGGCTCCAAGGCGCCCTGGGTGGAAATCAATGACGGCCTGCCGCAGTCCGAATAGGATAGCAGACGACAGTTTTCAGTTGCCAGTGGCCAGAATCCGGTCCAGACACCGCCTCCACTTGACCATCGCTTCCACCGTGAAACTTCCTCGCTCTTTCTACGAACAATCGACCCTTGACGTCGCCCGGCAGTTGCTCGGCAAATATATGGTGCACAAGCATCGGGACGGGACGACAGTGGGCAAAATCGTTGAGACGGAAGCTTACATCGGTCCTGAAGACAAAGCTTGCCATGCGTCCAAGGGGCGGACGGCGCGCACGGAGATTATGTTCGGGCCCGCGGGTTACGCCTACGTTTACTTGGTTTACGGTTTTCATCACATGCTCAATATCGTGACGGAGTCGGTCGATTACCCAGCCGCGGTTTTGATTCGCGGGGTCGAGCCGGTGCAGGGCGTTGAACTGATGCGGGCGCGGCGGCAGACCGAGCAGCAGCAGAATCTCGCCAGCGGACCGGGAAAGCTCTGCCAGGCCTTTGCGATCGATCGGAAGCTCAACGGCGACGACCTCTGCGGCAAAGTCCTCTATTTGGAAGACCGTGGCGAGCCGGTGTCGCAGGTTGTCACGACACCGCGGATAGGCGTAGATTATGCGGGACCGTGGAAGAATAAGCCCTGGCGGTTTTTGATCAAGGATAACAAGTTTGTTTCTCGACTGTGAGCGCTTATGAGCTGGACTGAAGGAGGCAAATGGCAATGACAAGAAAGTTGTCCATTTTGGTCTTGGTTCTTACCTTCGGCGGGCGTACGGCCTTTGGCGCCGAGAGCGATAAGCTGATCGACGGCGCGAGGAAAGAGGGCAAGATGGTTTTCTACACCTCGGTGGAAACCGAGTTTGCCCGCTCTCTGACCGTCGCTTTCGAAGCCAAGTACCCTTTCATCAAGACGGACATTTTTCGGTCGACCCACGAGAAGATTTTCAGCCGCATGAATGTCGAGCGGCAGACCGGCACGTATACGGCGGATGTGGTGAGCGTAGGGGAATTCGAAACCTATCATATGCAGAAAAAGGGCTTCATCGCGCCTTATAAGTCGCCGTTCGCCGCCGCCTATCCGGAGGGATTCAAAGATCCCAACGGTTACTGGACCGATCTCTACGACAACGTGATCGTCACGGCTTACAACACGAACCGGGTAAAGCGCGAGGAGCAGCCGAAGCGATACGAGGACCTGCTTCATCCCCGCTGGAAGGGACGCATGGTGCTGGACCAGAACGAAGATCGCTGGTTCGCCAACATGCTTTATTTGATGGGAGAGAAAAAGGGGATGGAGTTCATGCAGGCGCTGGCGAAACAGAATGTTTCCATCCGCGGCGGGCGTTCACTGGTGACCCAACTGCTCGGCGCGGGAGAATATGACCTGCAAATCGTCGCCTACTGGTACCGGCCGCACCTGATGAAGAAACAAGGCGCGCCGGTGGACTGGATCGGCATCGAGCCGGCGATCGTGGCGCTGCACCCGATCAGCATCGTCGAGAAGGCGCCGCATCCGAACGCGGCGAGACTATTCGTCGACTTCACGATCTCGGATGAAGGCCAGAAAATTTTCATCCAGCGCGGAAGGGAATCAGCCAAGCCGGGGCTCAAGCCGGAGGGATATCCGGCTCACCTCAAGCTTTTTCCGAGCCGGGTGCAATTGGCCGAGAAACTCCAGGAATACACGCAGCGATACCGCATGCTGTTTGTCCGCTGAGAGCGAACAAAACCCGGCCGTCGGATGTGACTATGTTATCTTGATCGGCGGACCAGACATGGTGTGGCGCTCGGTCAGTTCCACGGTGTAACCGTCGCGATCCGTGATGAAGGCGACGAGATCCTTGCTGCCGGGCCGCTTCGGTCTCGGTTCCTCTATGAACGTCACGCCTTCGGCTTTCAGCTTTTCGCATAACCTGTAAAGATCGGAAACGAAAATAGCGATATGGCCAGACCACGGCGGTATATTCGTATTTTCGCCCGGAGCACCCAACTGGATCAGTTCGAGCGCATGATTCTCATCGTCGCTGCCGTAGCCCACATAGGCACCGCGCTCAAATCGCTCCGGCGAGTTACGTAAACGTTGTATATCCATACCAAGAAGCCGGGTGTAAAAATCGATGCTTCGATTGAGGTCACTGACCAGCATCATCGTATGCCGGAAGCGAAAAGTAATGTTGTTTACAGTTTTTTCGCCTGCCATGGTTTTCGTTTCCCCCGCAGCGGCGAACCTCAATCTGCACCCAGGCTATCGCACGAAAGAGCCGAAGGTCAAGGCCCGCGATCAATGAACGCTCGGGCAGAAGATCTCAAGCAGCGCGGCTGCGCCCGGCGCCCACCCGCGCTGCGCCGTTTTCGATCGAGGATAACGTTCAGTAATAATGATATCTGCTGAGGCGTCGGTGCCGGCGGGCTAAATAGATCAAAACGACGAGCAGGACGATCGTGATGCCCCAGTTGTGCTGAGCCCATTCCAGCCAGGGTTTGAGTTCGAAGAACAAACGCCGGACGAAAAATAGGAACATGTCCATGAGACCGACCCCCAAAAACAATTTTCTCGCATGGACGATGAAGTATTTTATGCTACACGCAACGGTCGCCACTGTGCAACCAAAACTCGCTAGGCAAAATGTTTTTCAGGGAAGGAAAACACCCAAAAGAGGCCAAAATCTGCCGCCTTCGCCACGCAAGCAGTCGAATAAAGCCGGATTCCGCAGTTGAAAGTTAATGCACGGAGCGAGGCGCGAGCCTTCCGTAGCGAAGGCAATGGACTTCTGCCTCTAAGAGCATTGAGACCACCGGTGCCGTGAGTGGAATACGTAACCTGTTTGCAACAGATTGCCAAACACCAAGAAGAACTTTGATTCTGCGGACCTGGCTGCCTTCGCTACTCCAGCCTCACAGCTCGCTCAGTAGAGAGTTACGGTCTGTCGCGGCGCTCAGATTGAAGAATCCGCTCGCTGCTTCGCGAGGTGAAAAGGCAAAATTTTTCCCATGCGAGTTGCGATCGGTGTGACACGCCGCACCTGGAGAATATCCGCTTGTTTCCATATTTCTCCCATCGTCCGCATGCCGCCGCCGCTGTTTAGGGCGGAATAAAACATTTCAACGACGGCTACTTCGTTCACGGGCCCAACGGCGGGATTTACCAGGAGCTCGAGTCGCGTAATGCCGCTCGCATCTTCGACCTCGACAAGCTGATAATCGCTGGGCTGGCCGCCGAAGCGCTGAGGAAGCGCTTCCTCAAGAACGCTGATCAAACGAGTGCCGGCGAACGTCATTCCTTCGCCGGTAAGTTTTTCGAAGCTTCTGATTCCAGCCAAATGGGTTCCCAGTCCCGCCCGCCCCAGCGGGCAGCCGCACTCGCGCTCTGTCACCTCCGCGTAATCTCCAGTCTCGACATTCAATAAGACTTTGGGAGACTCCGCCAGAAGCGAGGTCACAAGAAGACCTTGCACCGGGGTCCGATCCGGCCCGACATAACGGGAATGGCGAATCAGCGCCAGATTGTCGCTGAGGAAATGGAGGTCGTCGGAGTCGCTACGCTCTGCACAACCATAGCCCAGTATGCCGGCCTCGGTTACCGCGTAACGGACCAAAATCTGTGCGCCGGCCCCTTCGATCACTTTCCGCTTCGCCAACGTCAAAGGCTCGCCGATGGTGATGAAATGGGCGCCACGGAGATCAATCCGATCCTCCTGTGCTGCCCGGCAGATGCGGACCGCTGAGCTGGCGTAGGTCATGAGACAGGGTCGCTGTCCGTTGCGAATCTCACTGTTCATCCACAGAGCGATCCGTGCAGCGTCGGTGAGCGGCGCATATTCCGGTTCAGGCAGTTCTCCGCCCATCCATCTTCCCCAGGACACAACGAAACGGTGCCATAAACGCATCTTTAGGCCCAGAATATGCGGGGGCACATGCGTAAACCAACGGGCTGGCGGGCAGCCCAACTTGGCGAAAATGTTTACGGCGATCAGCGCTGTCCCGCCGACCGGCAACCACAACGCGAGCTTTGTATTCCACAAACGGTGCGCGTCGAAGGCGAGAGCCGTGTCGTCGGCCAGAATCCGTATGAAGTCCAAGTCTACCAGCACACGGGTGCCAGCGCTGCGCGTCCCCCCGCTTCGAACTTCCAAATGATGGGCCAGGTAGGGGTTGTCGAAGTCCCGCTCGGCAAGGGTGAGAGTCAGTTGGCCTCGTGTGATGGGGACCCTAGCCTTGAACTCATCGATGGATATTCTAACTCCAAGCGCCGCCAGCTCAGCCAGCGACTGCTCGAGTCCGTTGCGCTCAACTAATCCTTTCAAGTCGCCGAATTCACAACCCGCAGCGCGAAGCAGCGGCAGGTAGGGACTTTTCGGATGGCTATAGATTCTCCGTTTAACAAAACTAAGAAAATTATTGTTTCGGTTGGCGAGCCTGTCTCGCACGCGCGTCAGCGCTGCTCCTCCACTGACGCGCTCGCCCAGGAAACTGCGGTAACCCACAGCGTAACGCACCACCGGACGGAGCTCCTGCGCGATCAGCCGTGCGTAGTTCAGCATGGCGTGTTCTTATCGGACACCACAGCCCAAACCAGGACGCCCCCGATCAAATGGCTCATGGCGTATCATGGACAGGCCGTTCAGCCTCCACCCGGCCGGTGGTGTCAACAGCCTGGATATTTCTAACTCTGAGGAGCATTAGCCAGCGTTGCGGCGAAGGCACGCTTTAGGAACACGCCGATCAAGTGGCGCTTGTACTCGGCGCTGCCTTCGAGGTCGTCGACGGGATCGGCCGCTTGCGCCAAGGCTTCCGCCGCGTCGCCGAGTTGTCTTTCAACCTGCGACTTGGGGCCGGCGAGCAGGCCGTTTGCTTTGGCGGACTGAGTAGGAACCGCGCTGACGCTGCCGACTACAGCGGTCGCTTTCTTGATCGTGTCGCCGTCGAGATCCACGACTAACGCCAAGCCCAGCGTAGGTCGTTCTTTGAGCTGAAATTTGAGATACGCCGCGCGCCGCGTCTTTGCCGGGACCGGTATCTCGACGCCGGCGAGAAGTTCGTCGCTTGCAAGTGACGTTTCGTATGCGCCGGTAATGAGTTTGTCGATGGTTACGGAGCGAGTACCGGATTTTCCTTGCACATGGGCTTTCGCGCCGAGCGCCACAAGCAGCGTCGCCGGATCGGAGTGGGGTTCGGCGAAGCATAAGTTTCCGCCCAAAGTGCCGCTGGCGCGCACGCGCACATTGGCGACTTGGGTTTCCATCTCGACGAGGACAGGCAAATTCTGCTTCACCAATGCCGAGCGCTCGATGGCGCGGTGGGTAGCGGTGCCACCGATCATCACAGAGCTGTTTTTCACCTCGATCTGATCGAGGCCGGAAATTGTCTTTACATCCACCAGATGCTCATAGCGCAACAAATCATGCTTCATCGCTAACAGGAGTTCGGTGCCGCCGGCGTAGAGCCGGCCTTTGTCGCCGAACTCGGCGAGCATCTGGGATGCCTCGGCGATGGTTTTGGGTTGGTGAATTGCGAATTTTCGTAAGGGCATCATGGATTTGTCCCGTTCAAAGTTTAAGGTTCAAGGTTCAAAGTGTTCTCGGATTTTATTCCTTGAACTTTTGAACCTTTGAACTTTGAACCCCCTTTTCCTTGAGGGCGCGCCAGACCCGCTCGGGCGTGAGCGGAGCTTGGCGAATACGCACGCCGATGGCGCGATCGACGGCATTGGCGATATTGGCCGCCATCGAGTTGAGTGACGCTTCGCCGCCGCCCTTGGCGCCGTAAGGGCCGACGCCGTCTTGGTTCTGGACGAGATGCAATTCGACTTCTTTGGGTAGATCGGAAAAGCGCGGCAGGCGGTAGTCAAGGATCGAGCCGTTGACCAGCTGCGAACCTTCATAGACGAGCTCTTCAAATAGTCCGATGCCCATGCCCATGGTCGCGGCGCCTAGGTCTTGGCCTTCGGCCAACGCGGGGTTGATCGCCAGCCCGACGTCGCCGACGGTGGCGAGTTTCTCCATGGTGATTTTCCCGGTCTCCTCGTCGACGGAGATTTCCACACCGGTGGCGGCGGCTTCCCAGAAAACCGGCAGAGCCGCGAACTTGCCGGATTTTCTAATATAAGATCGACCGATCACTTCGCCGTCCGGGAGCGCGTAAAATTTGCTGATCACCTGCGACCAGTCGAGCTGGACTTCACCGCAGCGGATGCCGCCGCGAACGGTTTGAATATCCTCGACCTTGACTTTCAGCACATCGGCCGCCATCACGACCATCTGCTGGATTGCCTCCTGGCTCGCTTCCAACACGGCGCTGCCCATCAGCGTCGTCGTCCGGCTCGCCCCCGTGGAGCGGTCGTAAGGGGTGATCGCGGTATCTGAAGAGACCACGTTCACTTTCTCGTAAGCGACGCCCAGCGCTTCGGCGGCGATCTGCGGCAGGACAGTGTGGCTGCCCTGGCCCAGTTCCGTGCTGCCGGTCATGATGGTTACCGAACCATCGGCGTGCACTCGCACCGCCGTCGATGTGAGCGGATAGGCGCCGGCGTCGCTGCCGGAGCAAGCGACGGTGCGGCCATGGCCCTTTGCCAATGGTTTGCCCCAACCGATGGCCTTGGCGGCGGTTTCCAAATCTTCTTTCAATGTCCCGTCGAAGGGGCGCATGCCGGGAAAAAATTCTTCGCCCGGCTTGGCGGCATTGGCCAAGCGAAACTCGTAGGGGTCTTTGCCGATCTTTGCCGCCAACTCGTCGATCTGCGATTCGCCGGGCAAAGTGACCTGGGCGCAGCCGAAACCGCGATAAGAACTGGCGGGAACGGTGTTGGTATAGAGCGAGCTGTTTTCGATCAGGACGTTGGGAATCGTATAGGGGCCGACGCAGCGATTGGTCGACTTTTCGACGACCAGCGGGCTGTTCTCCGCGTAGGCGCCGGTGTTCATCAGGATTCTTGCCTGGCGCGCGATGATCTTGCCGTTTTTGTCCACCGCGGTGCGCATCCAGGTGTAAGCGTCATCGCTGCGCGTCGTGAGCATCGCTTCTTCGACGGTGAGTTGCAGTTTTACCGGCCGCTTGGCTTTCCAGGAACAAGCGGCAACCAGCGGTTCGATTTTGGTGTAGGATTTGCTGCCATAACCGCCGCCAACGAAGGGCACAATCAGGCGCACCTTGCTCACCGGTAGATTGAAGATGGATTTCAAGTCGTGGCGTACCATGAAAGGATGCTGCGCCGAGGAATAGATGTTGACGCCTTGGTCGGTGACATCGGCGACGGCGACGTAAGGTTCCATCGCGTAGGCGTAGGTCATGGGAAAATAGTAGTTGCCTTCGACGACCGCGGCGGCGTCCTTGAATGCCTTCTCCACATCGCCCCACTGAATTTTATGGCTCTGGCAGATATTCGTGCCTTTGCCGGCGGTCACCTCGCCTTCGAAGCCGCGCAGTGCGCCCGCTTCGAATTTCCTTTCGTGCAATAGCGGGGCGTCTTTGGCCATCGCCTCTTCCGGCGTGAAAACGGCTTTCAGTTCTTGGTACTTGACGTCGATGAGCTCCAGCGCTTCGAAGGCGGTGCGCTCATCCACTGCCACGACGGCCCCCACCGGCTCACCGGCATAGCGGACTTTGTCGATGGCGAGGAGCGGGTGGTCTTTGACCGCGTGGCCATAGTACGGATTCAAGCCTTCAAGGTCGTAGCCGGTGACGACGCAATGGACACCGGGATGCGCTTCCGCGCGCGATTTGTCGATGGAAACGATCCTGGCATGGGCGAATGGGCTGCGCAGCACTTTGGCATAGGCCATGCCGATGAGTTTCAGATCGGCGACGTATTGCGCCTTGCCGGTGACTTTGACGCGGCCGTCGCGGCGCGGGATCGAGTGGTTGACGATCTGAAAATCAGTTTTCTTTTCGGCGCTCACTTCTTGCTCTCCTTCGCCATCATCCCGGCGGCGCGCTGAATGGCCGCGACGATGGGAACGTAGCCGGTGCAGCGGCAGATATTACCGTCCATATAGTGAATGATCTGATCGCGCGACGGCTTGGGGTTTTCATCGAGCAGCGCCTTGGCGGCCATGATCATTCCCGGCGTGCAATAACCGCACTGAAAGGCGAACTCGTCGATAAACGCCTGCTGCAACGGATGGAGCGTGCCGTCGGGCTTTTCCAGCCCTTCGATGGTGGTGACGCTTTTGCCGCGCGCTTCATACGCAAGATAGGTACATGCGCTGACCGGCGCGCCATCGACCAACACGGTGCAAGCGCCGCAGACTTGGACTTCGCAGGAAACCTTGGTGCCGTTAAGATTGAGTTGGTTGCGCAGCACTTCGGCGAGCGTATCCGCCGCCTCGCAGTCCACCGCCACTAGTTTGCCGTTCAAGGTAAATTGTAGGTTCAAAACTTTCCCCTGGAAAAAGTTTGTAGTCTCTAGTTCCTAGTTTCTGGTTATCGGAAAACTGAGAACTAGAAACCAGTAACTAGAAACTTGTCTTAGTTGTACCGCGGCAGAATATTCTCCGCCCACAGCTCCATCTGCCGGTGCAAGCTGTCCATCGTCGGGTAAATGATCTTGAGCTCGAAGTGTTGCACGCCGTTTTCAATAAATTCATCGACGCGCCGGCGCACGTCATCGATGGAGCCAAAGATGTGGCGGTCGAGGGCGAACTGCATGCTGTTGATGTCGCGCTCGTAGCTCTCGCTGCTGGTTTTGAGCGTGGGCATCGCCAGATTCAATCCTTCCTCGCGTGTCTTTGCAATCGTCGCAAGTTTCTCTACCGCAATGGTGATCTTCTTCGGATCGCGGCCGTTCTCTTGGGCCGTGTTGGCGAGGATATCGCAGCCGACTTTCATTTCCTTGGGCGAGAGCCAGCCAGGTATCCAGCCTTCGCCGTATCTGCCGGCGCGCTTGGCGGCGAGCTTCATCCAGCCGCCGACCCAAACCGGCGGGTGGGGTTTCTGAACCGGCTTCGGATAAACCTCGGCGTCTTTGAACTCGATGAAATCGCCTTTATAGGAAGCGAGGGGCTGGGTCCAGATCGCTTTCATCGCTTGAATATATTCGTCGGCTCGATCGCCGCGCCGGTCATAGGGAACTCCGAATACACCGAACTCGTCCGACTCGCGGGTGGCCTTGGAGCCGAGGCCGACGCCGACCAGCAAACGGCCGTTGGCGAGATGATCCAAGGTCGAATACTGCTTCGCAGCGTAGATCGGATTGCGGCAGGGCATGACCAAACAAGCCACGCCCAGGACAATCTTCTTGGTCTCCGCCGCCAGGTACGACAGGATCGTGGTGGCTTCAAAGAAATTCGCCTCCTGGGAATCACTGATCGCTTCGAAGGCGCCCGAGGAAATATGGTGGCGATGCATCTCGGTGCTCCAGACCACGTGGTCGTGTACCCATATCGCGTCGAAGCCGAATTCTTCGGCCGCCTTGGTGGCATTGACGATGTTTTCAATGCTGGAGAGCGGGCCGGAGTTCGGCACGCGCACGCCAAAGGAAATATTATTCATGCCTCGCTCCTACTTCCTTTCGGTGACTTCGACCTTGTGGTACTTGAGATAGCGGTCGTACCAGTCGATGACGTTGGCCGCGACGTCGTCGAAATAATCGTTGTAGATGCCGTAGTGGGTGGTTTTTTTATATAAAACCAGCTTTTTGGGTTCGCCGGCTCTTTCGTATAAATCGAAGGATTGCTGTTCCGGCGTGACCGCGTCGCCTTCCACGGCGATAAACAGGGCGCCGCGCGGCGAAATTTTGTGTACGACGTCAATGGGGCTGTATTCGAGGATCGCTTGCGCGCAGGCGAGTGGCATGGCGTCGGGGATTTTATCCGCCACTTCTTTCTTGATGGTGGTGGCTTGGCGCTCCGGGGTTTGCACCATGATGCCCCCTTCACGCGCGCTAACGATAGCACCCGAGCCGGTGGTCACTCGTTTCTTACGATCTTCGTCGATGCTTTTGAGGTAATCGACCCACTCGTATTCCCGGCGCATACAGTGGAGCCATTCCCTGCCGCTGCTGACGCCGAGATAACTGACACAGCACTTTACCCGTGAATCTATAGCGGCAACGTAGACGGCATTGCCGCCCCCGGTGCCGCCGGAGCCGTAGGTGGCGATTCGATCGGGATCGATTTCGGCGCGCGTTTGCATGTAAGTAATTGCGTTTCGGATATCTTCCGCCTGCCACTGGGGCATCACCCAACCGCGATCCTTGCCTTCGCTGTCGCCCCAACCACGGTAATCGAAGCAGAGGCAGGCGTAGCCGGCGGCGCAGAGCTTTTCGAACATCATGATGTAGTGCTTGGCGTCCTTGAGGCCGAGAAAACCCGGTCCCTGCACAATGCCCGGAAACGGCTTGCCCTGATCCGAGTCCGGCAAATAAAGCACGCCAGCAAGCTTGATGCCTTCGCTGTAAAAATTAACTTTTTCCGTGCGCATTTTAGAACTCCAAAAGTTCGTTCAAAAAGTTCAAAACGTTCAAGTCGTTCAAAACGTTTTGCAGATTCGGATCGGACGAATTGAACTGTTTGAACGGCTTGAACGATTTGAACCTCGTTTACGCCCTTACCGCCGGCAGAACTTCTTGACCCAACAAATCGATCTGTTGGTACCAGTCGGCGTAGCGGAAGCGCAGATCGAAGACGATATGATTGAGCCCGGCTTCTTCGTATCGTTTGGTATCGCGAGCGATATCCGCCGGAGTTCCGGCCATGAGCAGCCCTTCGATATCGGCAACCGTGGAAAAGGTGCCGGACGCCGGTCTCACCCAAGTTTTCTTGGCAGGGGTGTTTCCTTCGTTGATCAGACCTTTGACGTTAACCTTGCTCAGCGCCACGTCTCTGTTCTTGTCGATGCTGGTGATGGGGATCGCCCCGGTGGTGACCATGGGCCGCCCCGCCAGCTTGCACTGCTCTTCGAGGTATTTGACCATTTTGTTAAAAGTCGCCGTGGGAATACGTCCCGGCATCCAGCCGTCGCAGTAATCGGCCGCGCGGCGGCAGGAAGCCGGCGTGCCGCCGCCGTACCAAATCGGAATCTTTTTGCTCGGCGTCGGTTTGAGCTCAACGTCTTTGAAGTCGTAGTAGTCGTCTTTGTAGCTGATCTTTTCACCGGCCCAGAATCGGCGGCAGAGCAGGGCATTCACTTTGGCTATGTTAGCGCGATCTTGCAGAGTCGTTTTCTTGTAACCCGCGGCTTCGAACTCATGAGGAAAGGTGCCGAGGCCGAGACCCATGATGATATTACTGTCGCACATGGTGCTGAGCCCCGCCATGGCTTGCGCCAGATGTATCGGATGGCGGTGCGAGATCATGGTGCCGGTGCCAAGAATCAGTTTCTTGCATACCGACGAGATCGCCGCAAGGATCAGTAAACCCTCGATGTGGGTATTATCTTCGCCCTCCATGCCGTGCGGTTCGAAAACCAGGTGATCTCTGACCCAGACCGAGTCGAACCCATAGGCCTCGGCCTTTTTCGCTCCCTCGATGCAGCTTTGGGTCGAGGCGTGTTCGCAAAAATGAGGCAAAAGTAAGCCGAATTTCAATTTAGTCGCCATATCACTTCTCCCCGTGTTTTAGCGTTAAAAAAAATTCTTATCACATTTTTCTCGGCAATGTCTATGAGCCCCCTGGCCTTGGGTGTGCGACAAATTCTAAAAGTGTTCATACATAGCGTGGTCCGACCCATGTGTCTATCCCAGGGCTAAATCGATGTTTTCCTTCGAACGCAAGGGTCTCGTGGACAACTACCTCACAGAACTCCGCTTGTTCGCGAAGCGGCTCTGTCCCGAAGCAAGGATCGAAGGCACCACGGAGGCGTTCGACGATGAGGACGGCCATGTTCGCATCTACCCGCCCGCCGGTCTGAGAGAAGAAGAGATCGCCGATATCGAAGGAAAGCTCGCCGACCGTTGCGTCGATATTCTAGTTGAAAAGGGAGTTTTCATTTGCTCCGCAGTTTATGACTGATCGAGCTATGGAAGGTCTCTTTATAGAACCCTGAGCCCAAACTGTTTCCCAGCGTTAAATTGCTTTCAACGGTAGCGGACAGCAAAATCCAAGACCCGACCCTGGCCCCTGGCCCTGCATCAGGGCATTTCCGCCAGTAATCTTCCATAACCCCGGATGGGCTGCCTGATATGGAGTCGCTTCTGTATCGCCCAGATCTTGGCAAGGGTATTGGTTATGACGGGAACCTGGAGGTCCTGCTCCAGGGTTTGCGCTGCGTCAAGGGCTCCCCAGCCACCGCCGCTGCCGGGTATCCAAATTCCCTCGACGTCCTTGTTTTTAAGAAATAGCTGCTTCGTAAAGGAATAAATCTCCCGGGAGGAAAGTCTATCGACCCCGGCCCAGGTAGCAATCCCCTCTATGCTTAAGACCTCAAAGCCCGCCTCGCGGAAATAAGCGGCTGATTTCCGATTGGTCTCATCCCCAAAGTATGTTATGCCCACCATCCTTTTTACTCCCAGGGCCTTCAGGGCCTCCACCTGGGTCATGCCTGAGGTAATAACGGGGATGCCGTGCTTGTCTTCCAGGCTTTTGATAATCTCCTCTTCGCCTCGGTAGCCCCTGAGGATAAAGGGCGGAGCGCCCATGGGATGGATCAGGTCTACCTTCAAGGCAGCCAGTTTCGCCACTTTCTCCTTGATGGGTTCCATGGCGTCGAGCAACTCTTGTTGCGTTCCTTCCTTAATGCCCTCGTCAAGATACAGGGGGATTACCCCGATTCCTTCGGGAAGAAGACGAATGATCTCTTCCAGCGACCCCGGTCGATAACCGGGCTTAATGAGTCCCACCACCCCTCGCCAGCTTGTATACGACATGACTGCACCCCCTTATTCAAGAATTGATTTGCCGTGGCCTCCCTTGCCTTACTTTTTCAGGAAAATCTCGCGGCATATTTCCCATATTTCTCATAGTCATCGATAATGGCAAAATCAGGAGTAACACGATAGGAATTTCCTTATCCGGTCTTACGAATGCAACCTGCGCGAACTCTACGGCTCTCTTTCCAGCTAAGCCTGCATCGTGGTTGATGGCTTGCTGACAGGCCGTTAGAACCATGACGAAGGCGTAGGTCAAGAAATAAAATCAGAATTGAGTTTTGATCCTTCCACTTTCCGCCTCCATCCTTCATTTAGCCTCTAGTTACTGCCGAAAATCTCTCGAAAGAGCTTGATATACCGGTCGAAGTCCTCGTAGATCTCAGGGTCGGTGAAAGACGGTACAACGCCCTCCAACAGATTCGGAGGATCAGGTGGGGTATCAACACGATCGGGAATACGCCGAAGAGCGCGAAACAACTCCTGGCCCTTCTTGGAGAGGGCGTAATCAATAAATAATTTTGCCGCTTTTGGATGCGGGGCCTTCGCCGAAATTCCTACCGGATGGATGTTTGCATAAGTCGGTGCGAGCGCGATCCAATTCACGGGGGCGCCACCGGCCTGCAGTGTCTCGAAACTATGTGTATAGGACGTTAGAGTTCCCTTGAACTCGCCCGCAGCAACCAATTGCGCCAGAAGTGTTCTACCAATGCGAAGGTTTGGCCGTTGCGCCGCAAGTGCGCGCATGTAGGTCAGCCCTTTTTCGCGACCCATCCCGCTGATTGTCGCAGTGAACCACTCGTAAGCCCGGCCTTCCATGCCGATTTGGCCTTTCCAAGCAGGCTTAAGGAGATCCTCGTGCGAGCGGGGAATATCCGCTTTCGACACAAGTTTTGTATTGTAGCCGAAAACCGCATAAGTCGTATAAGTTGAGGTCCAAAATCCCTGCGGATCCTTGAAGCCTTCACGATAGTATTTCCGTTCAGGGGAATCGTAGGGCGCCAGCAGTCCCCGTTTCTTCAGTTGATAACCATAGAATCCGGTCGTTGACACTACGTCCCAAAGCGATTGTCCTGCGCGTGCCTCGGTGAGGATTCTTTCCATCAACTGAGAATCAGTCGTGCGGTAAAACTGGATATCAATCTTAGGGTAAGCCTTCTTAAAACCATCAGTGATCGCTTTGGCGTCCGACGTATTGGCCGTCGTGTATAATCCGACTTTCCCTTCCCTTTCAGCTTCATCTTGCCCCTGCGCAGCGACAGTTAGTGTTATCGAGAAACCCCAAAATGCCACCACTAACGTGGACGCCACCAACACTAAGTAGCTTTTCATTGTGAGCCCTCCCTTGCGTTTACCCGTCGTGATTTCAATGTTTAGGGAAATTGTTCCAATAGTCGGCTAAAACCGTTAAGAGGATGTCTTATATTTAGGTGCTTCAAGGTCGACCAAACTCCGGCAGCCACCGGATGAATGATCGGCACGTTCAAGTCCTGCTCCGCCTCAATCACGTCCATAATGCGCCACCCTCCAGGACTAAGGAGGTAAACACCGTCCACATCGGGCTGTTTTAAGAATGCCTTTTTAAGATGAAGGTAGATTTCTTCCCTGGACAGTTTAGACCTTTCGGTGAATTGAATTTCTATTCCCTTCATCGCCGCGACATCAAACCCGGCATCCCTAAAGTATTTTGCGAATTTTTCATTGATGCCGCCTTGATACGGAGTCAACCCGAGAAACCGTCTGATCCCCATGGCGCGCAACGCTTCCCTGTGACTCATCCCTGTCGTCACGACTGGGATACTATATTTGTCCTCCCAGCCTTGGACAAGTTCTCTTTCAGCATCATATCCGCGGACCATGAAAGGCGGGCCGCCTTCCGGGTGAATGAGATCAACACCGATGCGCGCCAGTTCGGCAACCCGCTGGTGATAAATCTCCATAGCGCGCAAATATTCCTCTTCGGTGTGCTCTTGAGCGCCAATAAAGAGCGGGACGACTCCCACACCATCGGGAAGGAGACGAATGAAATCTACAAGGGACCCCGATTTGTACGTCGGCTTTATGACCCCCACGATGCCTCTCCAGTTCGCATTAGACACTTGCTTCCTCCTTCGGCGATCCAAGCATGGCTTGGATCCCTTGCTAAACATGCGCGTAATCTTCCAGCGCTTTTAAGTGCCGGCTCGACAATTTGCAACCCGAGCGCAACGCGTTTTCTTCTGGGCACATCTAAAAACTCGACTTTTTGAGGACGAGTCCGTTCACTAGTTGTTTTTCAGACGAGCGTACTCCAAGCTCATGCTTGGCGTCAAACAGGACTCTTTTTTCTTTCGTTTCTTTCGTTTTTTTGGTTGTTTCGCTCATTATGGCCTATTTGAATTCTTCCTCACCTTTGCTTTCTCAAGAGCTGTTGGCCAACCGCATTAACTGCTCATAACGAGCCATATTGTAAATCAGATTCATTAACCCAATCGCTGCCGTCGTTCTCCGGATCCCATTGCAGCGTAAAAAGATTCCTCCCATCGAGTTGGTCATGCAGGGATTGGGGGCTAGCTCCAAATCGCTCACTGGGCGCGGTGACTATCCCGCACTCCATCTGCGCATTGGACATTTTTTTCGCGTTGGGGTATTGGCGATTGGAACGCGGCGAATACTGCCGGCTCTCCTCTTTAACAAGGTTACGGATCATCTTTACCTATGGATTCCGTTCGTGTAGTTTCATTGAGGAAATTTCTGAGGAGAGTGGAATCCGGAGGCAGGAGGCGGGAACAACGTTCGATCCGGCGCCTGCCCAAGGGGGTAAGGATAGGAGGACCAAGAAACCAGGAGGTTGAGTATGCGGATAAAGAGCACGCGAATTCTTCTGTGCGGGTTAGCCCTTTGTGGCATTTATCCTTCCCTGTCATTTGGGCTCGATAGGGTTAGAGTCGGTTTGAGTTCTTTAAGCACTCTTAACGGCGCGGTGTGGATCGCTGAAGACAAGGGAATATTCAAGAAGCACGGCATTGATCCTGAGGTTGTTGTCATCGGGGCTGGCGCCTCTAGAGGGGTTAGCACTTTGATTTCGGGGGAGATTCAGTTCGTGGGCGCGGCGGGCGACGCTGTGATCAACGCGGATCTCAGAGGCGCGGACGTGGTCATCGTCGCGTCAATTGTGAATAAAGGGGTCCAGAGAGTCATGGCTCGACCGGAGCTTACAAGTCCGGGAGATCTCAAAGGGAAAAGAGTTGGAGTTACCCGCTTGGGCGCTGCCTCCCACTTGGCGTTGGGTATGATGCTCAGGCGATGGGGCATGAGCCCGGCAGACATCAATATCCTACAGGTGGGCTCGTCCCCGGCCATGGTTGCCAGCTTGGAAAAGGGAGGCATCGACGCGGCGGTGCTCAGCATCCCTTCGGTCTTCGTCGCCGAAGATAAGGGATATCGCGTCCTGGCAGATCTTGCTGAAATGGATATTTACTACCTCCATCAAATCCTTGGCAGCACGCGGAGTTATTTGCGCGCCAATCGAGATCGAGCGAGCCGGTTCATCAGAGCCTTCGTGGAGGGGATCGGTTATTTCAAGAAAAACAAAAACGAAAGCCTGGAGGTGTTGAGGAGAAAACTCAGAATAGATCCACAAGGGGAGAAACATCTTGCGAAATCCTATGAGCTCCTCGCCTCCTCGTACTATGACAGCGTTCCTTACCCGTCGATACAGGGAGTGGAAACCGTACTGGATTTTGTCGCAAAGGATAACCCCAAAGCCAAAGGCGCCGATCCAAAGTCCTTCGTCGATAGCAGTATCGTGAGAGAGCTGGACACGAGCGGTTTTATCAAATCGCTCTACGAAAACTAGAGGCGCTCAGGACTGGGGAGAGGAAGGCCTAGGGCCATTATTCATAATAGTGGACAGAGACCGAGGGGTAAACCCTTCCAGGAAAAGGCAATGGGCCTGTGCCTTTATGCGGATTTCAAGCTGCTCGACTGGAGCAAACAGCAGTGGAAACAAGCAACAGGGTGACCAGGCCCAGGCAAGTCAACGCAACTGTACGTCCGGGTGCCTTCTCCTTCCAGGCTTTATCCCTCGGTCTACAGGCTGTTGTCGCTTTGCGTGGAAGAACGAATAATCCGGGCTGGGTGGCGATGCGGGTCGCCATGTGGTATCTGTCTCGAAGTTTGGCGCGAAAAGGATCTGAGGACGTATCTAGAAGGTGTGAGAGCTGATCGTACGGCCCCCCGAGATCCTTGGCTGTCAGCGGTTACTTTTCCGCTGACGAATGGAAATTGAACTCTACAGGGACAGTCAAAAGCTGGCGGAAAGGGCGCTGACCATGAAGCGACGACAAAACATCTTCTTAGTTAATTTCTTTTTGCTTACATTCTTATGGGAAGCTCCGGCGCATGGACTTGACAGGATAAGAGTCGGGTTGAGCGCGTTGAGTCCAACAAACTGGGCTGTGTGGGTAGCGGAGGAGCAGGGTCTGTTTAAGAAGCATGGCATTGACCCTCAAGTGATCTTTATCGGCGGCGGTTCTGCAAGGGGCGTCAATGCCCTAGTGGCTAAAGAAGTTCAGTTTATGATTATAGGTGGAGTCGGGTTGATCGGCGCTGCGCTGCGAGGCGCAGACGTGGTTATGATCGCGTCCAATGTCAACATCAGTACGCAACGATTGATCTCGAGGCCCGAGATCAAAACTTGGGAGGATCTTAGAGGAAAAAGGGTAGGAGTCACTGCGTTCGGTTCCAATACTCATTCCGTCCTTCTGATGGTCCTCAAGCGATGGTCCATGAAACCTGAGGACTTGGTCATTCTGCAAGTCGGTCCATCTCTAACGATGGTCATAAGCTTAGAGAAGGGGTTCATCGATGCCGCGGTTTTGACCTCACCGGCAGACTTTATGGCTGAGGAAAAAGGAAATCGTGTTTTGGCAGATCTGGCTGATATGAAGGTCTATTCGCTTCAGAGCACGCTGTCCTCGACCCGTGAGTACCTGAGGGGCCATGAAGATCAAGCCACCAGATTTGTCAAAGGGTACGCGGAAGGAATCGCTTTTATCAAAAAAAATAAGGATCAGAGTCTGGCCATTCTACGGAAAAAACTCAGAATGGATCCCGGTCAAGAGGCGTACCTGGGCAAGACCCACACTCTTTACGCCTCAAAATATCTCGACCGGGTGCCTTATGTTTCAATTCAGGGAGTCAAGACGTTGTTGGAGTTTCTAGAAACTCAGAGCCCAAAAGCCAAGAGTGTTGATCCGGAATCATTTGTTGACGGCCGCATAGTCCGGCTTATCGAAAATAGTGGTTTCTTCACAAAACTCTACGAGTGATAAGAACGGCAATGGTCGATAGTCGCCAAATCCACGTCATGATCGAGAGCGCCGTAAAGAAGGTCAGGAAAAGGGTGTCAGAGGTTTTAAAATCCATTTGCGTGTACGGGTCCCTCCCAGGAGGAATTGATGTTTAACGATCTTAGGGAGTTCATCAGGAAGGCTGAAGAGATCGGCGAATATAAGATGATCGAAGGAGCCGATTGGAACGAGGAGATAGGAGCTATCGGCGACCTGCAATCACAGTCTCCCGATTCACCCTTGTTGGTGTTCGATAAGATCAAAGGGTACTCCCCAGGATACAGGGTCGCTTCCAACCTGGCTACCTCAGCGAAGAGAATCGCTCTTTGTTTCGGACTGCCACAGGAGGCCAAGGGTATCGAGCTGGTGAAGGCGTTTCGCGATAAGCTTAAAGAAGATCTCACGCCTGTTCCACCGGTGACGGTTGCCAGTGGTCCGGTGAAGGAAAACATTTTGCTCGGGAATGATATTGATCTGTATAGGTTTCCCACGCCCAAGTGGCATGAGCTGGATGGTGGCCGCTATATTGGGACGGGGAGTGCGGTGGTAACAAGAGATCCGGATGATGGCCGGATAAACATCGGAACGTATCGGGTTCAAATTCAGGACAAATCCACTGCCACCGTGTCCTTGGCGCAAGGTCACCACGGGAATATCATCGCGAGGAAATACTGGGCCAAGGGTTTGGCCTGCCCGATGGCTATTTGCTGCGGGCAAGCTCCGATACTGTACGCTGCTGCGCACTTCGACATTCCCTGGGGGCTGTCGGAATATGATTGGGCAGGGGGATGGCAAAAAAAACCTATCGAAGTCACCCAAGGGGTAGCCACTGACCTGCCTATTCCAGCCACAGCGGAGATCGTGCTCGAGGGCGAGCTTGTACCGCGTGAAGTTGAAACAAGGCCGGAGGGGCCCTTTGGCGAATGGGACGGATATTATGCCGGTGGCGTCCGGCAGTTGCCTGCCTTCCGCGTTAAGTCCATTCTGCACCGCAACGACCCTATTCTCCAGGGCAATCCTCCTTCGATCCTGCCCCGCGTGTGGACATTGGGCAGGCATATCCAGAAAGCAGCCGCGCTCTGGGCTGAACTGGACAGGCAGATTCCCGGCGTGAAGGGTACGTGGATGATAGAAGAAGCCACGGTGCGCAGAATCGCGGTCATTTCGCTCCAGCAATTGTATGGTGGGCATGCAAAACAGGCGGCAGTGATCGCCGCAGGAGTGTTGGCGACGGCTTATGCGCTGAAATATATCATCGTGGTGGACGAGGACATCGATCCCTCCAACATCTCCGAGGTGCTATGGGCGTTAGGGACCAGGAGCGAGCCGGAAGAAATTGAGACCCTTAAGGGATGGTGGGGAAACTGGTCCAACCCGTTGCTTACGCCGGAGCAGAGAAAACTCGATGACCGCACGCGCTCACTTGGAATTATCCTTGCCTGCAAGCCCTACAATTACATAAAGGAGTTTCCGCCCTCAATCAAAACCAGTCCTGAGCTGGCAAAGAAAATTCGTGAAAAGTGGCCAGCGCTTTTCAAGTGATTGAAGTCCGGAAAAAGAGGACTCGCGCCAAGGCGCCAAGAACAAAAAATTCGAAGCACGAAAGCGGCCCCGCGGACCGAAATTCGAAACAATTCCAAATGACCCAAATAGCCAAAATTCCAAACAAGCTTCCTTCGGGTTCGGTGTTTTGGATTTTCCGAATTTGGGATTTATTTTGGCCTCGGTTTGTTTCGAATTTCGATATTCGGATTTTGGATTTGTTTCGCTGGTTGCTTGGCGAGACGAAGTTTCCTGGAGTCGTTCTGTTCAAAATTTCCAAGGTAACTATCTAATCGCGGAAAGACCGACAAAAAACTTTCTGGCTGGCTCTCACAACATTCAATATCCGAGCCGTCCCGTGAGATTTTTGATCCGCTGCAGGTCTTCCTTGAGATCTTCCCGCGCTTCCAGTTCTTTAAAGCCTTCCTGAACGAGTTTCAGTTGACCTAGCTTTTCCATGTCAGGCGGCTCATCAAGCACGCCGACTTCGACTGCTTCCTGAAGATAGCCTTCCAAATTGGTAGGCACGCCATCATAAGGGAAAGGAAGATGCTCAACATTCGCCGGTGAGGAGCAGGTCGGCTTGCGGCGCTGCTCATCAGGGTCGGGACTCTCACTACGCAACCTACGCTCCACCTGCAGGCACTGATCATAGGTCTCCGGCTGTTTACGCATATACCAGTACGCCCGGATCATTCCCTTGATGCAGGCCTTGACCATCTCCGGCTTCTCCTGCAAGGCCTTCCCCGTGGCCACATTGACACGGTCCGGGTGCCCTTTTGGATAGTGGGCCGCTATATTGAAGACATCACTGAAGCCCTCACCACGAAGCAACTCAGCATCGCTTGGGTCCTGGAAGATGGCATCGACGAGCCCCGCGCGCAACCTCTCTGGAGCGTTAGAGGGGTTGTTGCCTCGCACCCAATTGACGTCGGTGTGAGGGTTCAGGCCCGCGCGCTTTAGCCAGGGGCGCATGACCGTTACGAAAATGTCCTCCAAGTCAATGACGCCGATACGCTTACCCTTGAGTTCCTCAAGGCTCTTGATGCCCCCGGCACCTACTAAATGGTGGGGCATGTTGTTACGCCAACCAGCCACAATATAGAGTTCATGGCCTTTCTTCTGGAGATACGCCACGGTAGAGGGCTTAACGTCCATGGCGATATCAATATCCTGCTCCTTCATGCGCTGGGCTAGCGTCTCTTTCTCGAACATAAAAGGCGCTATGCCTCCCCTGACGATCTCGTAACTGGCCTTGCCGTCCTCGTCCCGAAGACCTTCGTCGTAGAAAAAATTCATTTCGTGCGCGATCTGAATCGGTATGAGATGCAAGACATGATAACAGGCGGGAGCAATCCTTAGTTTCTTGGCCATGTGTCTTCCTTATTTTGGATATATTTCGAGAAACGTCGAAAGTTGAACATATAACTCAGTTCCCTTCGGGCCTGCAACAAGTTTTTTTCAGGCGCCGATCTCTTCTTCTAGGCTTCCCAGGGCCGTGGCCCAGTGTGAGTGGTGGACATTCGATAAGCAGAGATGATAGGTTCCCGTCACAGAGAAAGAGGAATCCTCTAAATGAAAACAGAAAATTGCGATGTCGTAGTCGTCGGGTTCGGTAATGCGGCGCAGGCCGCAGCATTTTCCGCTCACAGTGCGGGAGCAAGAGTTCTTGTGCTGGAAAAGGCCCCTCATGCGAAGAGGGGCGGAAACACCTCGTATAGTTACGGAGCACAGTTTCGTCATGTTCATAACGGGATCCCGGACGTAAAACCTCTCCTGCCTCACATTTCTGAAAAGGAGTGGGGGAATATCGATCTTGCGGCTTACACCAAAGACGATTTCTACGCTGACATGATGCGGGTCACGCGGGGCAAAGCGGTCCCAGAGCTAGCGGAGCTTTTGGTCAACGAGTCGTATCCCACGGTCAAATGGATGCGCGAGTCGGGAATCCAGTGGGAGATTCTTTACACTGCTGCGGTACCCGATGGCGAGCGCTTTCGATGGCATCATGGGAGCAGCTTCATTCATTCAAAAGACGGAGGCTTTGGCCTGGTGGAAATGTGGCAGCGCATCCTTGAACGTGAGGGGATCGAATTTCGCTTTGGGACTGCGGCTGTGCGTCTCCTGACCGATGAGAAGGCTCGAGTTTACGGTCTCGTGGCACAGAATTCCGACGGGCTAATGGAAATACACTGCAAGGGAGTTGTACTCGCCAGCGGTGGCTTCCAGGCCAATCCGGCGATGCGGGCGCAGTTTCTCGGGAGCGGCTGGGACCTCGGCAAAGTGCGCGGCAGCAAGTACGACACTGGCGATGGCATCCAGATGGCTTTGGATAGCGGCGCACAGCCCTTTGGCCACTGGGGCGGCAGCCATGCGACGCCGATCGATGCCGACGCCGGCGACTACGAAGCGGGATTTCTCGATCCGGCTAACCACCGTCTCCGGACTCACCGCTACGGGTGGACGTTGGGTATTATGGTCAATACGGAGGGAAGACGTTTCATCGACGAGGGTGAAGATTTTAACGCTTATACGTATGCGAAGACCGGCGCGGAGATCATCAAGCAACCCGGCAGCGTGGCCTATCAGATTTTCGATGCGAAGCTCAAGGAGGCGATCGATCGCTATCTTTACCAGGGTGCCACGCCGATCGTGGCAAGTTCCATCGGGGATCTTGCCGAGAAGCTGGAGATCAGTCCGGATGTCTTGGTGCAAACCGTAGAGCAATTTAACGAGGCGGTCGTGGAGGATCGCCCGTTCAACGAGGTGATTCGAGACGGCCGGGCGACCAAAGGGATCTATCCGCCCAAAACAAATTGGGCGCAGAAGATCGATACCCCGCCCTATACCGCCTATGCCGTAGCGAGTGGCCTGACGTTCACCTATGGAGGTTTGAAGATCAATACAAGCTGCCAGGTGCTAAACCGGCTGGATCAGCCCATTTCCGGCCTTTACGCAGCCGGCGAGCTTACGGGAGGCTTTTTCTACTACAACTATCCCAGTGGGTCGGGACTCATGCGCGGCGCGGTGACGGGACGGATTGCCGGACAAAACGCCGCCGGCTAGGCGGTTTTTCGGTTTTTTCGCTCTCACGCTACCGAGGAGGCGAAGGAGCGTAAAGAAGCAGCAGTGTGCCAACCCATCGCATTCGGTCCCGCAACGGAGGTGCGAATATGGCGCGAAGAAAAAAAACCAAGGTCTTTTGCCTTCTAGGTTTTTGCCTGCTTTTCGGGTGGAAATCACTTGCAGGCGCGGCAAGCGTTACGGTTAGCAACTTTGCCACCAGCATTACAAGTGAGAGCATAGCTGCTATATGGGTGGCGAAGGACCGAGGCCTATTCCGAAGGTATGGCCTGGATGTTCGCTTTATCCAGATGCCGACCTCGTCTGTAGCGGTAGCGGCGCTTATTGCCGGGGAAATCGACATGGAGGTGATCGGACCGGGACACCTGCTCAACGCCGTCTCCGGTGGGGCCGATGTCGTCGGCATTGCCAACCTCGTCCAGAAGCTGGACTACAGATTCGTGAGCCGGCCTGAGATAAAGACTCCACAGGATCTCCGTGGCAAGAGCGTGGCTGTCAGCGGACCTGGCGCTGTGTCCCACATCGTGGCGCTTTTATCGCTCCAGAGGCTCGGCCTTGACGCAAACCAGGCAAAGATCAATTTTCTGACCATCCCTGGCACCGAGGTGAACCGGCGTGTTGCCCTTGAGACGAAAAAAGTGGATGCCACATCCTTGAACGGCTCTGTCGGAGACCTGTATGGAAGGCGTGGCTATACAATGCTTTTCAACTTCAAGGATTCTGGGGTCACGATGCCGCAGACCATGATCGTGACGACGCGGCGGACCATTGCCACGAAGCCTGAGGTCGTAGAGGCGTACGTCAAGGGGTTTGTCGAAGCGATTGCATATCTATTAGAGCCGGCCAATAAAAGCTCGGTGACCCGGATCATCGCGTCCAACCTGCGGCTAAACGACGCTATTGCAGCGGAAGAGGCCTACCATGCAGTCGTCAACTCATATGACCGGATCCCATATCCGAACGCTGAAGGGATGAAATTATTGCATGGGATCCTGGGTCCCCTTAACCCCAAGCTCGCGCAGGTAAGGCCGGAAAGCACTGTAGACAGCGGGCTGATTAACAGGTTAGAAAGTTCAGGGTTCATCCAGAGCGTCTATAAAAAACCGTAGTAGGCGGGCGACGATTCCGGTTGCTTAGAAACGCACTAACGGCCAAATGTCTTTTTGAACAAAGCCACAGTGTCATCATAGTTTTTAACCGACTCTTCAGGACGGGCTGGATAGAGCGTCAATCCTTCGACGAGGTTGGGCGGATCCGGTCGATTACAATCCGTTCAACGTTCCGCGTTCAAGGCTTGCCCTGAGCTTGGCGAATGGGTTCAAGGTTGAAAGCCGAAAATTCCGAACTTGGATAAAACGGGGCTGGACTAAACCGACGCGCCGCATGTAAATTGTGACCTATCGGATTATGCGGTCGGGAGGATCGATCGAAAGATTGTTTAGCTATCCATGCACGACCGCAAATACGGTACTATTGTCTCCAATGCGGCGGGTAGGTGCGCTGGTAATTCGGCAGCGCTTCGATTCGCCGCACCCAACTGACGACGTTCGGAAACGTTTGCGCCAGCGGGAGCAAGCTTAAATTCAACGGCTGAGCGGCTTCTTTAGAGGCAGCGCGCACGAGCAATTGGACCAACGGAAATACGCCGATGTCCGCGGCGGAAATCTTGTCGCCAATCAGCCAATGTGCGCCGGCCAAACGCTCGTCGAGCATCTTGAGCTCGTGGCGAAGCGTTTGAGCGGCCTGTTGGATCTCTTCGACTTTGTCCAATCCTTTGCCAAAGAAAATCGGGCGGACGATTTTATCGCCCGCACTCACGATATAGGATTCACATTCAGCGAGCGCGCGCCAGATCAAACCCGTTTCTTCGGGCGTTTTGCCGAAGAGAGGTGGATCGGGGTATTTGCGATCGAGGTAACTCATGATTGCGAGCGACTCGTAGAGAACGAAATCTCCATCTTTAAGCGTGGGGACTTTGCCGCGCGGGTTGAGACGAAGATAGGCCGGTGCTTTGTGTTCGCCTTTGGAAAACTCCAAGAGTTTCGATTCATATGCCAGCCCTTTCACTTCCAATGTCAGCATAACCCGCCAAGCGAAGGGACTGCCGCTGCCCCAATAAAGTTCGATTGCCATGGTTTTTTCCTTTCTATGGAATTTGACCGTTAATTAGTTAGAGGCCAACCGGTCTCCGAGACTTGAGGCGGGGTCAGAGGCGGGGTGACATTTGCGATTCCGACTAACGCTAAGAGCTGGCAGTCGGTGTCTGACTTGCCTCGTTTGCCTAACTCTCATCTCGGTCGATGCTCTTTTCGGCGTGATCTACATGTCGCCGACCAACTTCCACGTATTCGGAATTCCGAAAACGTGGAAATGCAAGGGGCACAGCGGCAAAACACTCCGTTACAATTAAATCGAGCGCATTTCCAATATCGTCCGTCAAGCCCCGCAGCAACCGAGCCGGGTTTATTCATGGGTAACGCGGTCAAAACAAGCCAACGGGTTCTCCTCTCTCCGCTCCCTCTATGTCGTCAACGATCTTGTCCAACAGCTCGTCGACTGTCTTTGGTCCGATGTCGAAGAGCGCCGATCGCTTCTCGCCTCTTGTTTGCTCTCGTCGCCTGAATCCCAAAATAGAGTTCCTGATCCTCGATGGGGTCTCGCGATACCGGAGCCGGTCCCTGGAAAGTTGATGGACGAGGGACCAGTCGGGTATTTTTCCTTCGGGCGGCTTACTCGACGTGACTTCCACGATCAAACCGTTGATGCAATGAATAAAAGCCGTTTGAGAGTGTTGCCAGCGTTCTTCTTCGGGCATTCGCTGTTGGCAAGCCTTGCAATGCCAGCTCTCTTCGATCCAGTAGTCTCCGTAGAAGAAGGGTTCTATGGTATCGCCAACCTCCAAGTTTAACATGAGGCATGGACCCTTTTTGGTTTGGATCTCGCGCTCCGTGCTCGAACCGCATACATGACAAGCAAGAGTCGCCCTGATTGAGTCAAATAATCCCATAAGATCTCCTCACATTGGACGGTTCGGGCTCAATTGCCGCACGCCCAAATCACTTGAGTGCTATTCCAGATCCAACGCAAATCGGATCGCCTCATCGATTTGCCGGATCTTCTCCGCTGAGAGAGCCGTGATGCGTTGCTTGATCAAAACTTTGGGCAGGGTCGTGATATCGTCTAGATTGACCACGCACCGGGCAGGCATGTCGTCGCTTCGATCGAGCGAAACTTCGACAGGAATATTCCGTATGGTGCGCGTCACGGGCGCGACCGTGATCGCTGCGCGCACACGATATGCCGCATCGCGGCTTAAGAGCACGGCTGGGCGTCTTCCGGCGGGCGGTGGCATATCAACCCACCAAACCTCGCCGCGCTTCATTTTACCACTTCTCTTTGGGCAGTCGTTTTGACAGCAGTTGTGCGGAGCTCTCCGCCCAGTCGAGATCCTCCGGTTGGCTTCTGTGCCCTGCCATGTACAACCGGTCCAACTCTTTGGCCTGCAAGCTTTTCAAGCGCTGCTGACAGGCTTCACGAATAAAGGCAGCGCGGCTCTCGGCGACAACACCCGCCGTAGCATCGATGCGTTTTAACAGATCGTCTTCGATCGGCACTTGGATGATCTTTTTACTCTTATTCTTTGCCATATGTTCAACCTACGCGATTATGTATTCGATACCACATGAGTTTACATATGAGCTGGCGCGTTTACAACCGGACGTACGCGCGGGACGTCACGAGTTCAGGGGAGATTAAGGAAAGTAAAAGGCAAAGAAGTCAGACTTCTACGACTCGACTATCTTCGTTGACCCGTCGAGGTCTAAGTGAGCCGGCGTCCTCGATAACGAACTCACTATCGCTTAGAGCCTACCACGAGATGGGCCCGATAGGATTCGGGGAACGGTTCTCCTTCGCACTTGAGCGTGACGATGCACGTGCCCGCAGTTGCGATCGCTTCGGGTAGAATGATCGCTTTGAGACCGTCTTCGAGACGCAGCTGGCCGGCAGCGGCGCGCCTTTCGAACTCTCATCCGTCCCCAGGCTCTTTATTCATCTATACAACTTCGCTGACAGACTAATATGGCGCGATGAGGTTGGTCCCTAGCAGTGAGGAAGGTCTGTGTCGGCTGATTTCGCTTGACAGCATCTATGCCGGTGGGCGATATTTTGGCGCAGTTCGCTCTGGCGAAAAGTTGGGAATCGCATGCGATGTCGCCAGCGCGGCAAGATGTCAACGCTATCGGAGGCTCGCCCATGAGAAAAATATGTTTGTATGTAAGCGTGCTCGGAGTTGTTCTGGCCTTAACATTGAGCTCCCAGCAGGTTTCCTACGCTCAGGATTTTTATGCAGGGAAAACCGTCCGCATCGTGGTGGGCTTTCCAGCTGGAGGCGGCTTCGACACCTATTCCCGGATCATTGCCCGGCATATCAACAAATATATACCGGGCAACCCGACGGTCGTTGTCGATAACGTCACCGGGGCGGGCAGTCTTATTGCCGCCAACTCGGTTTACAAGGCCGCCAAGCCGGACGGCCTGACCATCGGCAATTTTATTGGCAATCTGATTTCGCAACAACTTTTCGGAGGTTCCGGAATCGAGTTCGATGCGCGAAAGTTCGAGTGGATTGGGGTGCCGGTAAAAGATCATGTCGTCTGTGCCCTGACAAAAGCGAGCGGGATCACCAGCGTGGATGCATGGATGGCGGCGAAAGTCCCCGTCAAACTGGGTGGCAGCGCTCCGGGTACGACGAATGACGACGTTGCTAAATTGCTCAAGGCAGCTCTCGGGCTTCCCATCCAACTGGTGACGGGCTACAAGGGCACTGCGCCGATTAAATTGGCCGCGGAAAGCGGTGAAATCGACGGTGGCTGCTGGGCTTGGGAGTCGATCAAGGTGATGTGGCGCAATGGCCTGGATACCGGCGAGGTGAGCATCGTTCTCCAGGCTGTGCCTAAAGCAGTCCCTGACCTCCCCAAGGTCCCTGTGGCCATCGAGCTTGCGAAAACAGAGGAAGCGCGAAAGCTGATTCAGGCAGGCATTCATGACACCGCCGTGATCACCCGTCCCTACGCCGCGCCTCCGGGCACGCCCAAGGATCGCGTTCAAATCCTGCGCACGGCGTTTAGGGCAACCATGAAGGATAGGGATTTTTTGGCCGAGGCAGCCAAATCCAAACTCGATGTCGATCCCATGAGTGGCGAAGAAGTGGACAAGATAGTTGCCGGACTTTTTAAACTCGATTCGACTACCATCGCAAAAATGTCAGACATTCTTAAGTAAGTGTCCGCCGCGACGGCTCAAAACACATGAGCCCTGTAGCGCGACCAGGCTTGAAGAAGAGCTCGTGAGGCATCAGCGGGTCTTGCAGGGGAACAATTCGGCGCGGACAGGATCAGACATCCAGGACGCGCCCAACTTTGTCGATTCATCAAAGCCCGAGGCGGCGTTCTCGATAACGCAGCTCGCCCGGCCTAAAGCCCACCACGAGAGGGGCGCGGTGGGACTTGGGGAACGGTTCTCCTTCGCACTTGAGCGTGACGATGTAGGTGCCCGCCGTTGCGATCGCCTCGGGTGGAATGATAACTGGAATAGACCCGGGTCGGACCGGCGCAATCTATTGATCGTAGGGATTAAGTGAACGAAATAGCGGTTGCTGCGCGCGATTAGCGGCGCCTTTTTTGCCGGTGATACGTGCACTCTAAAAGAGTGACCGCAGGTCGCGGAGTGGGCGAAACGTACACACTGCCGGAACATAGAGAAGCTTGCGCGGATGATTTTGGCGGCGAAATTGATGCGCTAAGGCCGGGAAACGCTGTCTATTGGGCGAAAGATTCTAAAAGTACTCAGACATGGCGTGGTCCGACCCGTGTGTCGTCACCTCAGAGGTACACGCTGGCGCGTGTCTCTCGTGGCAAAGACACGCGCGCTTCGATAGATCAACCCATCGGATTTTTGAGGTAAGCCGCAGCTATCTCAGCTGCTTTTTCGGGAGCTTTTTTCGCAATCGCAGTGACCAGTTCTTTCCCTTTTTCTTTCCAGAAACCATCAGGAACCCGTGCGTACTCAAGGGTGGCCTGAAGCATTTCCAGTCGGTGTATCCATCCCGGAACACGTTTTCTCAGCCGAGATGTGACATTTTCATGCGGGTGATTTGGCCACTTTTCAAGAATGAACTCATGGCCCGTAAAATTGTTCCGCAAAAACACCAGCGTCTTTTCTCTCAGAATTTCATGCTTTTTGAGATTATCCCAACCGTCCTTTATTGCTTCAGTGCTCGTGCTGGGATTGAAGTCCGGGGAGTCCGCGAGATTTTGCACAAACTGGTCCCATGAGCGCCAGTCATCGAGCAACTTATCTACCTCTTTCACGCACCACGCCTTATTTGTATTCACAATTGCCAACGGGCCGAATTCAGTCAGCTGGGTTATTGCCATTTTTCCGATCCTCCCTGGTTTTCAGCATTTCACCCTGAATGTCGGCTTTTCTCCGGCCGCGTCCTGGGCGATCGTACGGGCGCGTGGTGGACACGTTCGCATGCCCAAGCGATTCTTGCACCTTGGCGATATCGGATCAAGTAAGTGAGAGGGCGTTTATGGCGGCCGCAGCGAGTGAACGCGCAGGCCGTTCTCTTCCGCACGGATTGCCGTCTCCAACCTGCATTTGCGCATGACACTCGGGTCTTGGATCGAGCCCCCTGTTAAGCTTGCCCGTGCAGTTGTTTCTGACCGGGTGGAAGAGAAGACTGTCATGTCTCCTTAAACGAATCTTGTTGCATAATAGAACCGCATCGAAACTTACCCTCCTTCGCAGAAAGGCACGGATGTTAACCCGTGGATGAATGCGAGGTGGGTACGCTTCGGAGGGTTCCGCGCTACGAAGTATGTGGAGAGGTGCCGCGGCCGTTAGGCCGTCGGGCTCCACGCGGATGATTTTGGCAGCGGAAGTGATGCGCTAAGGCCAGGATATCTCAAAGTGTCTCTGCTGGAGTGCATTGACTAAATTCCATGCTGTTTGTAACGTAGTGGCACCCCCGCGATGGAAGTAGTTCGATGCCTATAGATCTAAATGACTCAAGATGGGGCGGTTACGTACCATGGTTCCTCCGTCAGAAGGACTTCGAGGACAAGGGCAAATTCAACGTCTTCTTCTCACGTTTGAGCCAGCGGCTGGAGCGTGTTGTTCTGTTTAATGAGGTCGGCATTTCGAATTTAGTGCATTTCGGAGCTTGGCTTGAATCGGAAAGTTTGCAGTGTTTTAGGTTTAATACCTCCCTGGCCCTTGCGGGTCAAATAGCCTCTTACTTTAATCCAAAAGTGATCCAGCAAGAAGCGAAGACGCAAGGAGATTGTGATACGGAATTGGCTAATCACATCCGGCGGCAAATCGGGGGAGCAACAGAGAAAGAGCTTCTGCGTCACGTGGACTTAGCCATTGCGAAACACTACAACCAACTCGTAGTAGAACGATTGAGCGTCTTGGAGTGTTTCATTCGTATCATTCCTAAAGATACTGCCTGGTTTCACGAACTAATACGCGACATCAAGCGTTTCTTCGCCGAAGCGGAGATAATGCTAGATATCAATACTATTGGCCAATATCCAGTGATTCTCCCAATGGAGGAGCCTCTCCTTCAAAAAGAAGTATTAGATGAACTCCTGCATCGCTTGTCGTCACGTTTGCCCCAAAGAGCGAGCGAACTAATAGACGCGTATCACAGCCTGCTTAAGGGTAAAGGTGCAGACAGTATCTTTGCCGAGGCTTTTAAGACTCTTGAAGCGATTGCGCGTGACCTGACGGCCGATAGGAACTTCATGTTCACAAAAAGTTACTTGGACAAGTACTACAAGGACCTCCACCCGACCATTCACAACACGTTGATCCAATTAGCAGCACATCGAGGAGACAAGGCGGGACACGGGAAAGACTTACCCTTTCCACACGAAATACGATACCTGTTATTTGCAATCTGCAATGCGGCGCTCCTTTTATTGGACTATCCACGCTCGGCCTAGCCGAGATCTATAAACCGAGGGTGGCTGCGCGCGATTAGCGGCGGCTTTATAAGGGTGAAATGTGCGCTCTAAAAGAGTGATCGCCGGTCGCGGAGCGGACGGAGCGTGTACATTGCCGGAACACCGGGAAGCTTACGCGAATAAGTTTGGCGGCGAAAGTGATGCACTAAGGCCGGGAAACACTGTCTCTTGGGCGAAAAATTCTAAAAATACTCACACATGGCGTGGTCCGACCCGTGGCGATCGTGGCGCTGAAAAGCCAAAACCGCGGACCCGGTTGAACCGCGAATTTTCCTTGACGCCCGTTCGCAATTTGTCTTAATTAACGTAAAACTAGTGTTGCCAACCGCGATGAGGATTTTATTCTAAGGACCTTGGTGGTTTGCCGCGCGCTGAGTGAACGCGCGAACCGCCTGTGCGGTTCTCCGTTCAGGTCGCGGGAGGCTAGTCCTCTCCGGGTGAGGCGAGACCAAATTTGGGATATGCTCTGTCATTAGACGGAGGCTTTGCGTCACCAGATGTGATGCTCACATGGCACGGTCCGATTTGCTGATTTCGTTGGTCAAAGCCGGAACATCCGGCGACTTGGGATTGTTCCGCAAGGTCGTCGAGACCGTAATCGCTGAAGAACGCGCCAAGAAGCACGAGGTGCTGGCCAGCCGCTTGGCGGACGAACTTAAGAGAAATGGCACGCCAACGGTGGTCTCCCGACCCCTGATATCCAACAACGGTACCGCCCACGACCTGTGCGTGGAAACCACGCCGTCGCGAACCATTGAGGACCTAGTTCTTCCCGACATTGTGAGAACCGCATGTCGGGAACTCGTTGAAGAACACCACCGAGGGGAGCTACTCCGTTCCTATGGGATGAAACCACGTAACCGAATCTTGCTGGCTGGGAGTCCGGGTAACGGAAAGACTTCTCTCGCCGAGTCCATCGCCCACGGGTTAATGGTACCGTTCATCGTCGTAAGGTATGACGGTCTGATCGCCAGCTATCTCGGAGAAACCGCACTGCGTTTGAGGCGGCTCTTCGACTACGTTCGCACGCGAAGCTGTGTTCTCTTCTTCGACGAATTTGACACCATTGGCAAGGAACGTGGCGACGAACACGAAACGGGTGAAATCAAGCGGGTCGTAAGTTCGCTGCTGCTGCAGGTAGATGACCTGCCGACTCATGTCGTTGTTATCGCGGCAACCAATCATCCGGAACTGCTCGACCGGGCCGTGTGGCGTCGATTCCAAATTCGCCTGGAGCTTCCGTCCCCCACCCGTGACCAAACCGTGGAGTTCTTCGAGAAGGTCGTAGCACGCATTGACATTCCTTTCGGCTACACGCCGCGCATGATCGCTGAAAAACTCCACGGCGTGAGCTACTCCGAACTCGAAGACTTCATGGCGGACGTGGCCCGCCGATACGTGCTTTCACTTCCGGAACCCGACGCAAAGAAAATCATCGCGGAACGTCTCGAGCAATGGAAAAAGAGGTTCAACGCGTAACCTTTCATTCTGAAACCGATGCCTCATGCCTGGGTATCCGCTGCTATTCTTTCCCGAACCAACTGACGCTGAGCGTCGCAGACTACCAGGCGGTGGTGGCCGGATTCGCAAGCCCACGGCGGCTGAGCAGCGCCAGCGCCTCGACGCCAAGTTCCAGCAGATCGCTCAGAGTCTGCAGAGGATCCAGACGACAGTGCAGGGACTCGAGCCCGAGCAGGTGCTCGTTTTGGAAACGATCGGCGATCACGCCCAAGGGCTGGCCAAGGCGGCGGCGCAGATTCCGGGCATGGAGTGGCTGGCAGAGATGGACCTTGAGGATGTTGCACCGGAGGTTGGTTTTGAGAATGAGACGACACCGGGAAGCTCACTGCCATGTCGTTTGTATGCAGTGATGACCAACCAGCAGGCGATGACTCGGCTCGTCGCTCTCTGGGACGACTGGTGCCAAGACCCGACCAAACGAGCCAAGAAAAACTACGGACCGTTCAAGAATCTATTCGTCAACTTGCGCGACCTCCGACGCTGGAACGCGGAAGACCGAATTCGTGAGACGGGACTGCTCAAGTATCTCGCCGAGCAGCTCGCCCACGGCGCAGGGGAAATTCGTTTTGAGGTCGAGCTTTGGTGCCGGCAGAATTCTGCCGCGCGGGACCGCTCGTACGAGGAATTGTCATCGCTCGTCCAAAGGGCGGGCGGCGAGTGTGTCGCACAGACAGCAGTACCTGAAATCCATTATCACGGTGTTCTGGTAAAGATGCCAGCTGCAGTCGTGCAACAGACGATCGACAGCATCCTTTCGAAGAATTATGCACCACTCGTTCGATACGACAACGTGATGTTCTTTCGGCCGTTCGCCCAGGCCAGATTTTTGACGGGCGAATTAGAACCGGCGGGTGAAGACATCCGCGCGCGGCTGGAGGGTAATCCGCCTGCGACGGGAGTTCCGATGGTGGCGGTCTTCGACGGACTCCCTCTTGAGCAGCACATCGCCCTACGTGACCGCCTGCTCATCGACGACCCCGACGAACACGGGAGCCAGTACGCACCGGAGCAGCAACAGCATGGTACGGCCATGGCGTCGTTAGTGTTGTACGGAGACTTAAACGGCGACTGTCAACCCTTGATGAGGCCGGTCTACCTGCGGCCGATTCTCGTCCCGAAGCAGGACTTCCACAATCGGGTCGTAGAAGTGACGCCCGACAATGAGTTGTTGGTAGATCTTGTGCATCGGGCCGTAAGGGGTATGTTGGACGGCGACACCGCCCCTGCGCCAACCGTGCGCATCATCAACCTGTCCGTTGCTGATCCCTTCCGTCCTTTCGACCGAGAGCTCAGCCCATTGGCCCGGCTCCTTGACTGGCTATCGTGGAAGTACAAGGTCCTTTTTCTTGTGAGCGTCGGCAACCACACTGAAAACATCGTGATACAAGCCACCTGTCGCGACTGGAGGGGCCTATCGGACACGGAACTGCGTTCTCAGGTTCTCCACGCCCTGCGAGACCAGCAGATATCTCGACGCGCGTATTCGCCAGCCGAAGCGGTGAACGTACTGACCGTCGGCGCGGTTCATGTAGATGAATCGACGCCCCGCGCTAACGACCGACGCGTGGACCTGTTCCGCGGCGCACGACTCCCTAGCCCAATCGGTACGATTGCTCATGGGTTTCGACGGTCCGTGAAACCAGAAGTCTTCTTTCCCGGAGGGCGCCAGCTTTACATGGAACCGACTGGTAATTCCGATGACCCGGCGTCGTTCTATGTAGCCGAAGCGTTCAGCCCGCCGGGTCAACGGGTCGCCGCCCCGGCCCCGGCTGCCATGGAACTCAGCCGAACCGTATACAAACGCGGAACAAGCAATGCCACCGCATTGGCAACTCGCTGCGGAGCGCGAATTTTAGAACGGATTGATGAATTGCGGGAAGAAATTGGTGACGGACGGCTTGCAGATGCGGAACTGGCCGTTATCGTAAAATGCTTGCTGGTTCACGGCGCAGCCTGGGGAGATGCCGCGCAGACCCTCGAAGACGTCTTTCGTGAGACAGTGAACAACACCAACGACCCCCAACGAGCATGGCGTGAAATGGACCGCCTGAAGAGCAGGTTTCTCGGTTATGGCGAGGTTCTCCCCGAGCGGGCCCTGTTCTGCACTGATGAGCGGGTGACGGCTCTTGGTTGGTCCAGTATCGAATCAGACCAGGGTCACGTCTTTCGCTTGCCTCTACCCCGAGCGCTTACCGGTACCACAGTTCGCCGTCGTTTGACGATCACGCTCGCATGGTTTACGCCTGTCAATCCGCGACATCGAAATTACCGGCAAGCGTATCTGTGGTGCAGTTTTCCGCCGGAGAAACTGGGCGTAGCCCGGCAGGAGATTGATTCCGACACGGCACGTCGGGGTACCGTGGAGCACCGAGTACTTGAAGGAGAAAATGTGATTGCTGTTGTGGACGGAGACGCGCTCGACATCACGGTGAGCTGCAAGGATGATGCAGGGGCTTTGGAGGAGCGAGTACCGTATGCATTGGCTGTTACGCTTGAAGTCGCGGAGCCTTTGGAGGTGAGCATATTCGAGCAGATCCGCAACCGCATCCGTCAGCGCGTGGGAATCGACACCGAAGCGTGACCGAGCTGCTGTAGAGCAGCAGTCACGACCTGATGTGTCTGTGGTTGCTGTCGTCTTCCAGAACTGACGCCAGTTCAAGTCTTGAACCCTCGCGTTCGCCACTTGAGCGCCAACTCCGACCACCAATTTTCGAATCTGCGTTTTGCCTAAGCCTGAATTCCGGGGACAAAATACCAATTTTGCCTTGACGAGAAGAGTGGAAATCGACTAGCCTCCCCTGCATGGCTAGGACTTCAAGAGTCGTAGGCGCCGGCTATCCTTATCACACCACCCAATGAGGCGTCCGCTCAATACCGTGCTGGGGACGGTAACGGACTGGGCCGAATATCTTGTAGGAAGGGACGAGGCAACTCAAAAAGTCGATCCGGTCAGGTGGGCCAGCAGGAGGCGATCACTTTGTGAAGTTCATTGAAAATTTAACCCGGCGTTATTTGCGTTTGCGAAAAGCAGGATGACCACTCAAAGTGGCCTCGTGACAATTAATATTGTCTTCCCGGAATTTCGCGCAGCCAAAGGTGTTCCCCGCGCCATAGCCGCTCTATCACTGGGAGTCAAAAGATTGGAAGGAACGATGCTGAAGGACGAACCCTTTCGAGAGCACGTTCAAAGGCTATGCGCTAGCCTGGCAAGGGAAGGAATACGAAAATACTCAACAATTCAAACCTGACACCAGTAACCGTTGAGCACTAATTGAGTGCTTCGAACATAATATCGGAGGACAGAGACTTAAAACGCTATGACAATAACAAAAATATTCGTGAAATCGTGGAATGATATAGTTGTGAGCCAGAAAAAAGGATGGATTTTCAGGGGGCAACGGAGCGCTTCGTGGCTACTGGAGACAACTTTAGAACGCGCGGTACGACGCCTCAATGGAACTATTAAACAGCACGCTTTGAAAGTCGAAGGCTCCCTCTTGCGCGAGTTTATGCGACGTTTCCATCACTACTCTGGCTACGCGCCTCGCGAAAACGACGAGATCGAATGGTTTGCACTGATGCAACATCATGGTGCCCCGACGCGCTTACTAGATTGGACGATGTCAATTTATGTGGCTACCTATTTTGCCCTAGAAGGGGCGGAAGATGATTGTGCAGTTTGGGCAATAGACCAAACGTGGCTCCATGATCGCTGCAAGAAAAAAGGATTAAAAGGGTTCTTAGATTTTCCGGATGCTTCTATTCCGCGCATACAAAGAGTGCTGAATGAAAAATACCGAACATTCGATGAACTTTTCGGAGGTACGAAGCCGTGCATTGCACCTGCCAATCCGTTTCGATTGAATGAGCGCCTTACTGTCCAAAAGGGACTATTCCTCTGTCCCGGTGATGTGTCTTTCCCATTTATGAAAAATCTTCTGACCTTTAGTCCGGATCACCGGCGTGTGAAAAAACTTGTAATTCCCAAAAAGCTTCACCCCCAATTTATCGAAACGCTTTCGTATATGAACGTTGATCGCAGCACACTGTTTCCGGGCCTGGACGGATTCGCAGCGTCTCTCGGCGTCTATCAGCCGCACGTGCAAGCCGCCATCAACGGAGACGTACACCTGATCGAAAACCTCAAGAGATACTCATAAGCAGAGCTGCTATTGATTCGGCCAAATAATCCCGGAAATAATCCAAGGGGCACAATACTAATTTGTCCTTGACGAGAAGAGTGGGAATCTAATAGCCTCCACCGCATGGATAGGAGTTCGAGAGTCGTAGCCCTCTGCTATCCTCATCACGTGACCGAAAGAGCCGTCCGCTTAACATCTACCTTCAGCTCCGATCAAGATCATCGAGCGTATCTTGCATCCGCAGGGTCAATCCGCAGGGTCAGCGTGGGCCCAAGGTCCTTCCCACGCATTCTCGAATGAATTGAAGCGCCAGTCGGGGCGTGGGGTCTGACTTTTATGGCTCAACTTTTTTCCCAGGGACGCTGTCTACTGACGCGGGGCGACGCGGCGCAGCCGGTCGGCCAATTCTTCGTAAACTTCCCGCCGGTGGCCGATGGCGAAAATCTTGATAACCCGCGCTTTGCGATCCAATTCGTAAATGACGCGGAATCGCCGGACTTTGAATTTCCACAGCCCCGATAATTCCCGGAGAAGAGGCGAGCCGGAGAAGGGATCAGCGCTTAAAGACTTGACAGCCTGTTTGATGCTGCGTTTTACATCCGGCGGTAAGTGGCGAATAACTTCCGCGACGTGCGGCGGGATATCGGGCCGGTAGGCGGCCATTATTTTTTCCGACGTTTCCTTGTAGCGAGCGATTCGCCGAAAACCGCCTCGAAGGATTGTCCTTGCCGCCCCCCGACGTAGAATTTTTTGCTTTGAGCGATTTGCTTCATCAAAACCGGATCACTCAGAACATCCAGGGTATCTTTCAAGCGCTCGTACTCGTCGTAGTTCACCAAGACAGCGGCGGGTTTTCCGTTGCGCGTGACGACGACCTCTTCTTCCCGCTCCGCGACTCCCGACACGAGTTCGGGCAAACGGGTTTTGACTTCTGAAATGGGCATGATTTTGGACATGGCGCGGGTTCTTTCTCCAAGACCAAAATTCTGGTCTATCTCAAACTACTTCAACGGTCCGCACTGGTCAAGGATCAGTCATAAATTCAATTTGCAATCGTACGATTCTCTCTGTCCGCGGAGCATGACCGTACTGCCGCGATAAATTCGCGGACGCCTGCAACCGTCTCGACGGTCACCTCTGGCGCCGGCCTCAATCTCCTTCACGATTTGATCTTCATATCCCAGGTGAAGATTTTTTCGTCGGGCCGGGCGCTCCAGACGACGTTGCGCGTCGCGCCGTAGAGATCCGCGAGATTATAGAGCGGCACGAACGGCACGTCCTCCATGAGAATTTTTCCCGCTTGTTGGAGCAGGGCGATCCGCTTCTTGGGATCGCCGGCAGCCTGCTCCTCGTCGATCAGCTTATCGAACTCCGGATTGCTGTAAGACACTCGCTTGGTGGTGCCGGTGCGAAAGTACTGTTGGTAGAGAGTATCGGCGTCAACCAGGCTGCCTCTGCCGATGTAGTAAAATGGCAACTTCCCGCCGTTGACGCCGGAGGGGCCCCAGAAAGTCGCCCACTCCTGCGAGACCAGTTCCACCTTGAAGCCGCCCTTTTCCATTTGCGCGGCAACCACCTGGCAGACTTCCCGGTCCTGGGCGAAGCGGCCGGAGGATAAGTAAAGCTTGACGGCGACTCCCGCGGGATAACCCGCTTTGGCAAGCAACTCTCGCGACTTTTTCGGATCGTAGGGATAACGTTTGTGAGTAGGATCGTAGCCGATCACGTTCGGTCCCAGGGGACCGTTGAGCACGAAGCCGCCGCCTTCGAAAATATTCTTAACGATCGTCGGAGTATCCACCGAATAGTTGGCCGCCTGGCGCACCAGCTTATTGTCAAACGGTTTAAACGCGGGGTTCAGCGCCAGAAAAAACGTTCGCAGCCCTTCGACCTTTTCCACTCTCGTCCGCGGATTGCGTTCCATGCGCGGCACATCGTGCACCGGGACATTGTTGATGATATCGGCTTGACCCGCTTCGAGCCCGGCGACTCGCGCTGCCTCTTCCGTCACTTTTCTGAAGATCACCTCCTTGATTTCCGCCTTCGGACCCCAGTAGCCGTCGTTGCGCGTCATGACAAAGTTGCCGCCCCGCTGAAAGCTCACGAACTTATACGGCCCGGTGCCGACCGCATGTTGGTCCATCTCGTCGCCGTACTTGTCCGCGGCCGCCTTGCTGAGGATGAAGCGGTTTTGCACACGATCGAGGAAGACCGCGTTGGGCTGCTTCAAGACGAAAACCAAAGTGTGGTCGTCCATAGGCTGCATCTCGACCACATCCTTGAAGTTCGCCCCCTGGAGGCTGTTTTTATCCGTCTTCATGCGATTGATGGAAAAAATAACGTCTTTCGACGTAAACGGAGCGCCGTCGTGAAAGCGGATCCCTTTACGGAGACGAAACACCCACTTCCTCCCCTGAAATTCCCAAGACTCGGCCAAGACTCCGACGTAGCGCACCGGGTCATAAGCCACCTCGACCAGCGGCTCGAAAAGATGTTGCCACATGCCGTAAATAAGGCTGCCGCTATGATTGTAGGGATTGAGTGTATCGGTGACGCTTGAGCTGAGAATGGTAAGGCGATCTTTGGAGGCGGCCCAAGCCGATCGACCGAGGCGCCCTCCGGTGAGCATCCCTAATCCGACCGCTGCGCCCTGTTTGAGAAAGTCTCTCCGGCTCACTGCCGATCTTTTTCGGTTCATCAAATCCTCCTCGCCTGTTTAACCGTTCGGGCTTTGTCTCTGCAATCCGATCCCGCGGGACCGTCGATAACGGTTCAATTAATGGTGATTCATCTGTCTTCGATTCGGTCCTTGTGTTTCATGAGATCTCAGCAACGTCGGGAATGCGGGAGCAGGCCACTCGACCTCCTTGCATCACGAACTCCACGCGGCGAAGCAGGCTGATTTCTTTCAGCGGATTTCCCGGGACGGCGATCAGATCAGCGATCTTTCCCGTTGCTATCGTCCCCAACTTTTTTTCGATCCCCAAAATTGCCGCATTGGTCGCGGTTGCCGCGACGATGACATCGCCCGCCGACATGCCGCCCTGGACCATCAATTCGAGTTCCATGCCGTTTTCGCCGTGGGGAAAGAGCGGGGAGCCCTCAAAATCCGTCCCCATTCCGATGCGGAGTTTCATGCGCAGGGCAAGGGCAAACGATTTCATGTGCGCTTCAACCACTTCCCTCGCTTTGCGCACCGCGTAAGCCGGCGACCCGTGATTTTCCCCCAGGGTGGCGATGCGGTGGAAATAGGCGAGCGTAGGGACAAGCGCGGTATTTCGCTCGCGCATCAATTCACAGACTTCTTGGTCGAGATAAATCCCGTGCTCGATGGAATCTACCCCGGCCAAAACTCCATTCTTGATGCCCTGGGTCGCCTGGGCGTGAGCCGCGACCCGCCGGCCCATCCGGTGCGCTTCGTCCACGACGGCACGGATCTCTTCGAGTGTATAAGCGGTCTGACCCGGATCGCTTTGCGGCGCATAGACCCGTCCGGTAATGGAGACTTTGATCAGATCCGCGCCGAGGCCAATATGTTCCCTTACAACGCGCCGGCAATCGTCAACTCCATCGACTTCTTGTCGCAGCGGTCTGATATCTGCCGCCCAAGTCACCGTCTCCACGCGTCCGGTCTGCGAGAGTCCCCGGTACGCGGTAAGAATTCTCGGTCCTGGGATCTCCCCCGCCGCAATCGCGTCCCTCAGGTGGGGCCCCAGGCAGCCGCCGCAATCGCGCACGGTGGTGAATCCCGCATCGAGCAGTCTGCGGCAGTCGGCGGCGGCGCGCAGGGCCGCCAGCGGATGGGGAGTAATAAGAATGTCGTTGGGATTGGAGCTGCGCCACCCTTTCAGGTGAACGTGCGCATCGATCAACCCGGGAAGAAGGGTCCGCGCTCCCAGCGCGATTCGCTTGGCTCCCTCGGGCACCTTGATCTGCGCCGGAGACCCGGCGGCGGTGATACGCTCCCCGTCCACGACAACGAGTGCGGGCTCAACCGGCGGACCGCCCCGTCCATCGATCATGCGTTCGGCTTCTATCGCGACAGTGTTCATATGCCCGGTTCCTTAGAAAGATGACCGGATAAACTTTCGGATTTGCGCTGACCTCTGCGACAAAACAGGCAGCGAGTGAAGCCGCCGTTAGGAACTGTCTGTGTTCGGTGGCGGATCACAAGGTCCAGGGCCGCACGCATCAGGGGCTCTTTTTCCCACGCGCCGCTTCGAGGGCCTGCACGAACCGGAGATCCACGAATTCTTGCGGCCGCGCTTCCCGTGCCCGAGGAGTCCGGGGCGCCATCTCATCGAGAATGAGCTGAACTCCCTCCAGGGTGGGATGTGGAATGTCTTCGAAATAATCCCGGTAAAAGCTGTACGTGTCGTCGAGGATCTCCCGGTCTGTGGTTCGCATGGCGCGGCTCAGCACAGCAATCGTGAACTCCCGCTCCTGCTTGAAGACCCGGACTGCCTCGACGTAGCTTTTTAGGAAGGCGGTTACGGTGGCGGGCTGAGTCTGCGCGAAGCGACGGAGGGTGACCAGAGCGTTGGACTGGTACTTCATTGTCTGGCTCAAGTCGACCAGCTCACGGACCCCCAGCCGCTTCATCGCAATCTTATGATAGGGCGGACTTAGCATCGCCGCCTGAATTGCCCCCGCTTGAAGCGCCGCGACACTCTCCGGGTAGCCGCCAGTCTGGATCAAGGCGACGTCACGGTCCGGCGTAAGCCCCGCGCGGCGCAAATAAGTGCGGGCCATGAAATCCGACAGCGAACCAAAGCGCGTGACCGCCAGCCGGCCGTTGCGCAGGCCGGCCGCGGTAGTAATCCCCGGCGCCACCACGAGCCACATGAGCACACTATTGGAGATCCCGCCGACAATCACCGTGTCGGCACCGGCCAAATTGGCCTGGATGGCGGTCGAGCCGGCAACCGAAACAAGCTCCACTTCATTGGCGAGCAGCGCTTGGAGCGAGCGCACGCCGGCGACATAGATCAGCCGAACGTCGAGGCCGTGGCCCTGGAAAATACCCTTGTCGCGGGCCACCCAGAGGACAGCGTTGGTCGCGGTCAGCGTCGAGTGAGCGACCTGGAGACGCTCGGCCGATGCGGCAGGGGTGGCAGGAACCCCCAGCAAAGCGACGAGGGCCTGCAGAAGCAAGATTCTCGCCCACCGGGATAACGGCGCTCTTCGCGGCGTGTGCATGAAGTGATCCTCTCTTAGCTGACGCTATACAAGATCCGCGCGAGCCGGGTCAAGTCAGAGCCCGGTCATAATGAGCTCATGAAAAAGTAGATGGATGAGGGCGGGAAATCAGTAGGGCTACTTTTCATAACACGCCGACCCAGAGCAGCGCCGCGGTGCCGGCCATGATTGATTAAGCCGAGCGGGACGCCAAGGCGCGCCCACTCGGTGCTCGTGATGTGCAGCGCGTGCGCCGCGTTCGTCACTACTACTGACTTCCGCTGAAAGACCGCTTGTCATCCCGCTATCATATCGCGTAGAATCGCGGCAATTTAGCCAATCAAAAGAGGCTCGACCCCGTGCCGAGAATCTTCGACAATATTGATCAGCAACTTCTTCCGGCTCTTCGCGAGACGATAGAGCTGTCTACCCGATCCGATTTCTGCGTCGGCTATTTCAATCTCCGGGGTTGGAAAGAGATCGGTCCCTATATCGAACCCTGGCCGGGCGGGGACGGGCATTGTTGCCGGCTGTTAGTTGGAATGGCGAAGCTTCCCCAGGATGAGCTTTTCAGCGCGTTGAGCTTTTCCAAACGCGACGGCGAGATTGACAATCAGACCGCGCTTCGCCTCAAAAAGAAACTGGCCGAGGAGTTTCGCGAACAGTTAGCCATAGGCATACCGACAAACCAAGACGAGATCGGATTGCGCCGTCTAGCCGCCCAGATCAGGGCAAAGAAACTGGTCGTAAAGCTTTTCTTGCGTCACCCGCTCCACGCTAAACTCTACTTATTGTTTCGGCCCGACCCGATCAATCCCATTATTGGCTACCTGGGGAGCAGTAATCTCACTTTTGCCGGCCTCGCTAAACAGGGCGAACTCAATGTGGATGTGCTCGATCACGACGCCGGCAAGAAACTGGCGAAGTGGTTCGAGGATCGTTGGGGAGATCATTGGTGCATCGATATCTCCGACGAACTAGCCCAGATTATCGAGCAGAGTTGGGCGAGAGAAGATACCCTGCCGCCCTACTATATCTACATCAAGATCGCCTACCATTTGTCTCAGGAAGCCCGTGCCGGTCTTTCGGAATTCCGAATTCCGAGGGATTTCGGAGACAAGCTCTTCGATTACCAAACCGCCGCCGTGAAAATCGCCGCCCACCACCTCAACAAGCGCGAGGGAGTCCTCATCGGAGACGTAGTCGGTTTGGGAAAGACCTTAATGGCTACTGCGTTGGCCCGTATTTTTGAAGACGATCACGGTCTGGAAACCTTGATCCTGTGCCCGAAGAACCTTGTCAGGATGTGGGAAGACTACCGTGATCAGTATCGTTTGCGGGCAAGAGTTATGTCTATCAGTCAGGTAATCGGTGAGATGCCGAACCTTCGTCGGTACCGATTGATCGTGATCGACGAAAGCCACAATCTCCGCAACCGGGAAGGCAAGCGGTACCGAGCCATTCAAGAATACATCAAGGCGAACGAAAGCAAGTGCATCTTGCTTACGGCGACGCCTTATAACAAGACCTACCTCGATCTCTCGAATCAGCTTCGCCTCTTCGTCCCCGAAGACTTGGACCTCGGCGTCCGGCCGGAAAAGCAATTGCGCGAGCTTGGCGAGACGGAATTTATCAGACGACACCAGTGCTCGGTTCGGTCGCTCGCCGCCTTTGAGAAGAGCGAACACGCCGACGATTGGCGCGATCTTATGCGGCTTTATATGGTGCGCCGCACGCGAAGCTTTATTCAGGAGAACTACGCCGAGACCGATTCCGTCAACGGACGGCAGTACCTGGTTTTGGATGATGGCTCCCGGTCCTATTTCCCGACGAGGAAGCCGCTAACCGCCAAGTTTACGATCGACGAGAAGGACCCCGCCGATCAATACGCACGGCTTTACGGCACCGCCGTCGTGGGTACCATCAACAGGCTCAACTTGCCTCGTTATGGCCTGGGAAATTATCAAGCGCCTTCTCCGCACGAGCCGCCGACACAAACCGAAGCTAAACAGCTTCAGGATCTCTCTCGCGCCGGGAAGCGTCTGATGGGTTTCTGCCGGACCAATCTCTTTAAGCGGCTGGAAAGCAGCGGGCAGGCGTTCCTCGACTCCATCAAACGTCACATCTTGCGAAACTACATTTATCTTTACGCAATAGAAAACGATCAGCCGTTGCCGATTGGAACCCAGGACCAGGGCCTGTTGGACGCCCGCATCAACGATGCCGACGAGGATCTGCTTTCCGGCGCCGACTTGTTCGACGAAGAAGATGGAGATGATTCAGCCAAAGTAGAAGCCGCAGAGTTGCAAACCGAAGCGGATTTTAAACGCCGTGCCGCAGAAATCTACGCTGACTACGCCGCGCGTTACAAGCGTCGGTTCAAATGGATGCGTTCATCGTTATTTGTAGACGACCTTCAGAAAGACCTGGTGACAGACGCCCATGCCTTGTTCGGTGTCTTACGCCAGGCGGGCACATGGGACCCGGCGCGCGACACGAAATTGGCTACCCTGTTCGAACTACTGAACAAGAAACACAGTCAAGAAAAAGTTATTGTCTTCACCCAGTTCGCCGACACTGTTTACTATCTGGAAAAGCAACTCAAAGCCCGTGGGCTTACGAGCATGGCGGGAGTAACCGGCGACTCTGCGGACCCCACGACGAGCGCATGGCGCTTCAGTCCGGTCAGCAATAACAAGCGCGACCGGATCACCCCAGCGGAAGAGCTGAGAGTCGTCATCGCGACGGACGTGCTTAGCGAAGGCCAGAATCTCCAGGACGCATCGATTGTCATCAACTATGATTTACCCTGGGCGATTATTCGTCTGATTCAACGGGTCGGCCGCGTGGATCGTATCGGCCAGAAGGCGGAAAATATCCTTTGTTATTCTTTTCTGCCGGCCGATGGCGTCGATCGTATCATTCGGTTGCGCTCGCGTGTGCGCCAGCGGTTGCGGGCGAACGCCGAGGTCGTGGGAACCGACGAAGCGTTCTTTGAAGACGACCGAAATGATCAGGTGGTGGTTGATTTGTACAACGAAAAGTCGGGGTTGCTGGATGGCGAACCAGACTCGGAGGTCGATCTGGCGTCCTACGCGTATCAGATATGGAAGAACGCCATTACTCGAGACCCCTCGCTCCAAAAGATCATTCCGGATCTGTCGCCGGTAGCATTTTCCACCCGCGCGCACACGCCCACCGACAAGGCTCCTGCCGGCGTGCTCGTTTATATGAAGACAGCCGAGGACAACGACGCTCTAGTCTGGGTGGATAAAAATGGCAACAGCGTCACAGAATCTCAGCTCGCCGTCTTGGAGGCCGCCGCCTGCAAGCCGGATACGCCAGCATTGCGACGCCAGGACAACCACCACGACCTAGTGCGCAAGGGCGTCGAGTTAATCAT